>Ga0181377_1000013_pt1 | contig 105939 bp, 159 predicted proteins | sample LowvirmetaG_9_FD_130160 | JGI IMG/M metagenome (GOLD analysis project Ga0181377, IMG submission 130160) | Marine viral communities from the Subarctic Pacific Ocean - Lowphox_13 viral metaG | ecosystem: Environmental > Aquatic > Marine > Oceanic | place: Subarctic Pacific Ocean | collected...
TAGAGTTAAGTCGCAAGTTGTATCTAATTTAGAAAATTTAAGCCAAACTGTGGGATATGCACTTACAGTAACAAGTGGCTATAGAAGCCCAGAATATAATTCAAGTGTTGGCGGAGCAAAGAAAAGCCAACACATGCAAGGCAATGCAGTTGATATTGTACAAACTGGCCTTACACAACAGCAACGCCAAGAATTTATCCAAGCAGCAATTGATAGTGGATTTACAGCCATAGGAATATATAATACATTTACACATATTGATATTCGTGGATCCAAAGTAGCATGGGGTTCTAATGGTAGTAGATCTGGTCTACCTAAATATCCTTGGGCGCAACAAGTGCTTGGTAATAACGGATATGCAACCAGCTAAAAAAAATTAAAAAAAGTAACCTTTTTTACTTGACACCTAAGTGTCTTACTGTTATATTAATAGTGTAATTAAAAGAAGATGGAGTTTAAATCAAATGCGAGCTACTCAATACGCTGACGGTGTTAAGCGTATAAATGCAAAAATAGAGGTGCCTTTAAGTGCTACTGATGTGGGAGATTACATTCTTTGTGCAATAAAGCACCGAAACATTAATCTAAATAAGGTACAACAACTTAATAAAAGACAACTATTTCAACTTGCAAAAGATGAAATATTGGTACTAGGCCAAGGTAGCCCTACTGAAGCTGTCTTTGATGTAGATAGTGAAACTAAAATTATTGTACGCAACTACGTGAAACAAATGTTTCCAGAACTTTCATAGGAGAAAATTATGAAAAAATTATTTTTATCAGCCCTTACTGCAACAATTATGCTAACAAGCTCATTTGCTGTAGCAGGTACAACAGTTATCCAAAGAGAAGGATTTGTTATTAAAAGTGCACCTATTTACAGTAATGATGTAACAAGTGTTCCTAAACAGACCTGTAGAACTGTTGATGTCCCAATTTATGGCCAAACACAACGTAATGGTGCTAGTGGTGCTGACGTTCTTGGTGGAATGATTATTGGTGGACTATTAGGAAAAGGCATTACTGGCAAAGATAATGGAGCCGCTGCTGGTGCAGTATTGGGCGGAATTATTAGTGCAGACAAAGGTAAGTCAAAGAGAGTTATTGTTGGATACCAACAGCAACGACAATGTTCTACAGAGTATGTACAATCAAATACACGTAGAATTGACGGTTACCTTACAGTAGTTGAAGTACCTTCTTTAGACTACTACCGATATGAGTTTGTAAGCCAAAAGCAATACCGTAATAATGAAAAAGTTATGTCAAGCATTAGAGTTAATGTAGGGCAATGATAAATAAAACAGTAGATAACGCTCCTATAGCTCAGTTGGTAGAGCAATTGATTTGTAATCAATAGGTCCGCGGTTCAAGTCCGTGTGGGAGCACCAGTTAAGCGTTTGTGGTGGAATTGGTAGACACGCAGGTTTTAGGTACCTGTTCTTTACAGAGTGAGAGTTCGAGTCTCTCCAGACGCACCAAGATAGGGTTGTTACTTAATAAACACGCATAGGGCTACGGTTAGCCTTATAGGACATAAAAAGGCGATAAAGCTAATATAGAAACACCTCTATTTCCAATTTGGAAATTTGTGAAGATAAAAACGGACAGTGTAGAGGCACACAACTAGGAAAACATATAGAGAAGATTATAAGTATATATAGGATAACAAATGAGACAACAATTACTAGAAGCATTACGAAGCCATGCAGATGGCCAAATAGCAAAACATAAGGCAAATGTCGAAGTGTATTTGCATCAAGTGGTTGGTATAGGAGAACATAGTGATATCGTAACAACACTTGAACTTGAAATAGAAGAGATTGCAAAGTACGAAGAACAACTACAAGTGCTTGATAAACATTTCAAGTAATAGTTTGGGGAATTAGCTCATCTGGGAGAGCGCCTGCTTTGCAAGCAGGAGGTGATCGGTTCGAGTCCGATATTCTCCACCAAACTTTTTAAACCCTTAACTAATTTAGTTGAGGGTTTTTTGGGTGAGAAATCCCTGTTAGCTCAGTTGGTAGAGCAATTGACTGTTAATCAATTTGTCGCTGGTTCGAGCCCAGCACAGGGAGCCAAACACGAAAGGAGAGGTGGTAGAGTGGTCGATTACGTTGGTCTTGAAAACCAATGAACAGCAATGTTCCGTGGGTTCGAATCCCACCCTCTCCGCCATATACATTATGAAAGTTTTTATTACTATATTATCAATTATATTTGCAAGCATTGTGCATGCAAAAGAAGTTGAAATGAAATATTATGATTTTGAAGTTGTTAGGATTATTGACGGAGACACCGTTGTATTCAAAGCAGATTTTTTGCCAGCACCTTTAAAGCAACAGTTGAGTATAAGAGTATATGGAGTGGATACTCCTGAAAAAAGTTGGCGTGCTGAATGTGACAGTGAAGCAGCTCGTGGAGAAAAAGCCTCTAAATTTACTACTAAACTTATTGATTCAGCTAAAGAAATCAAGGTTGGAATCTACAAGTGGGATAAATTTGGTGGCAGAGTATTAGGTGACGTATTATTAGACGGAAAGAGTCTACGGAAACAACTAATTAAAAAAGGCTTTGCCAGAGAATATTACGGTGATAAAAAAGAATCATGGTGTAATTAATGTTCACTGTAGAGTTTAATTTTGATAGTACTGAAATACGTGTATTAGACGATGCAGGAAGACATGAAGAAATTATTATTAGCTTCATGGAAGACAGTGTAAAAGTAGAACAGTATAACGCTAAAAGTGATTTATATACAAACGTATTGATGTCACCAGAACAATGGGACGAAATTTTAAGTGCCATGCAAAGTACTGAAGGAGCATTTATTAAGCGGGCGTAGCTCAGTGGTAGAGCCTTTCGTTGCCAACGAAACTGTCGTGAGTTCGAATCTCATCGCCCGCTCCAAACATAACAACATGCGGTTGTAGCTCAGTTGGTTAGAGTGCCGGCCTGTCACGCCGGAGGTCGCGGGTTCGAGTCCCGTCAACCGCGCCATAAAACAAAAGGTAAACTATGAATATTGAATTATTAAAAAAATTATGTGAAACGCCAGGTATTGCTGGTAGTGAAGAAAATTTACGAAATCTTATCTTAGATGAAATTAAAGACTTGCCGTGTGATCATGAAATTGATCCTATGGGTAATTTAATCGTGCATTGTAGGGGAGCAGGATTAAACGGACCAAAAGTAGAGTTACTTTGTCATATGGACGAAATTGGATTTATTGTAAATTATATCAATGACGATGGATTTATACACGTTCAACCACTGGGAGGATTTGACGCAAGAAATTTATTCTCTCGTAGGGTACTAATATGTACAGATAATGGTAATTACAAAGGTGTAATGAATCCTGCAGGGTTGCCTGTACATCTTGCAAAGCCAGAAGATAGAAAAAAAGTACCCAATCCAGATGAATTTATGATTGATATTGGTATGGGCAAAGATACCAAGGATGTTATTGAAATTGGAGACTATGTGGTCATGGACGAGCCGTTTCTAGAATTGGGAGAACATAGAGTTGTCAGTAAAGCACTAGATAATAGAATTGCATGTTGGTTAGGTATTGAAGCATTGCGTAACTATAATGGACATACTGATCTTTATGTTGTATTTACAGTACAAGAAGAAGTAGGCCTACGTGGTGCTAAAACAGCATCTTATAATATAAAACCTGACATTACAATTGGTTTGGATGTAACACTTGCTTGTGACACACCAGGAGTACCAGGAAACAAAACCACTAGTAAACTAGGCGAAGGATTTTGTTTAGGTATTAGAGATGCAAGTATGATATCAGATAAAAAATTAGTAAAGGCGATTGTAGCACTTGCTAAAGAAAAAGATATTCCAATGCAAAGGGTAGCCTCTGGTGGAGGCGGACAAGATGCAGCAGGAGGCCAACAAATAGCAGGAGGATCTAGAGCTGTTAATCTAGCAGTAGGTACTAGATATATTCACACTGTTACTGAAATGGCAGACAAGCGAGACTTGCAGGCTACTAAGGATATTTTACTAGCCTATCTGCATACCCTTTAATATTTCCATAACATCTAGAACATCACTAGGCTTGGCATAGTAATCTGTGTCAAGCCATTCCTTTTTTGGAGTAATATATGGACAGTCATAACTATGATCTCCATTACCTGGCTCAAAAGTACAATAATTATGCACATGTGCAATTACAGGCAAATGTGTAATTCCAAGTTTAGGTGCCAAGTATATCCTATGATTTCCTGTATCTAACCTAACCTTTCTACTCCACACACCAACACCTAGAATTATAGGGTCTACAATTCCATTCTGCATTATATCTTCCATAAGTGCTAAATCATCATTAGGACTATAGGCATTATTTCTATATGGGAATAAAATGCTAACATGCATTTTTTGTATTAAGCTGCGATCCATCTTTGTAAAAAACTTTTTCTTTCATAATTGCGTTGCTCGACTCTATGCCAAGATTTGTCATTCGTTAAAAATATTGTACAGCTATTTGTAACTAATGGAAGTTCTACTATATCTGTTTCACTGTCACTCATTACTATTGTACCGCCATCTTTATATGACTCAGGCTGTAAGAATACCTGTAGTGTCATTATAAACTCGCCTTTGTCTCTATGGGGAGGTTGTAATGTATTTTTGTTTGTATCGTCTTTGAAAGATTGTTTGGTAATATACTCTCCAGGAAAATAATCAAATATTTCGAATAGAGATTGTGTAAATGTATCTCCTTTCAATATATTCATTTCATTATTAGGCTTTTTAACTGTAAACCAACTACTTTCTTCGTCAAATAAATCTTCCCAATCTAAACTTTCATGCATTGCGAGAAATTTTTCCAAAACAGGTTCAGGAAAGAAGTCATCAATAACTATATACTTCCAAGGGTCAGTTACTAATGTTGCGTTGGTAATTTTATTTGTAATATGTTCTAAAAAATCAGACATCAAAACATTCCTTCCAATCTATACCTCTAACTTTACTTAATGTATCATAGTATCTAATCATTTTAGATCTCAAAATTTCCTTGTTTTGTTTACTGCTATTATATACAAGCAACTTGTTTACTTTTTTATTTCCTAAACTCATTGCTTTTTCTATAATTTCTTCATTGGCTAAGAAAGGTTGTAAATATTCTGGACTATAGACACTGCATGGATTCCAGTCTAACTTTCTCTCATCACAAAACTCAACAAGTTTATCTAATTTATGCAGACTACCTGCTTGTAAACTTGTTTCAACATTACAGTGTATATTTTTATAACTTTGCATTTTGTCTATATTCTTAGTAAGTTTTTTCCACTTAATTGGCCATCTAATAAAATCGTTAGCTTTATCAAATCCATCAATACTTAGGTTCATATTCACTTTGTCAAATTGTTGTAGGCATTCTTGTAATCTACTACCAAAACTACTTCCATTACTTGTAAGTTGGATAAGTGGCTTAGTGCTATGTTTTGCTACAATTGCAAGAAAATCATCTACTAATCCACGTACTGTTGGTTCTCCTCCAGTAAAACGTATTTTTTTACATTGTGATGCTAGTATGGCTATCTCTTCGAACTTTTCAGGATCTTCAAACCAATTTCCTGTAGGACTAGTAAAGTTACGTCTATACTTTAAAAGTTCACTATTCTTTTTATTTTCTTCTTCTATAAGGCTACTATTATATGCACTACACATTATACAACCTGCATTACAAATGTTTCCAAATTTAATTTCCATATCGTATACAGAAAATTCTGTTTTATCTGGGTAGCGTTCGTTACCGTTATGAACTAGACCTTTAACACCAGCCTGTTCATCCAATACACATTCTTTGCATCCTTTAGCGAACCTATCATTAGATAGATCATTAATGACGTCTTTATAAAAATTACTATTAAGATAATCCTGTAAGGTATTTGTAGCAACAAGAGGTTGTCCATCAGATTCTTGCCAGGCACAACATGGTCTATAGACACCTGTACTACTAATACTTAAATGATTTAATGGCCATTTGCACTTCATAATTATATTTATATACATACATAATAAGGCTTGACAATAGATAATAAATGTATTATAGTAAGTTTAACAGTTTAGAAATGCATACCGGAGTAGATACACCTGCTTTTCAGTGTATGGGACAAGGCCTCACAAGGGTGCAAGCGAGTATGCATTTCTAAACTGTTAGGGTAGTTGGCTGAGTGGTTTAAAGCACCCGCCTACTAAGCGGACGAACGTTAATAGCGTTCCTAGGGTTCGAATCCCTAACTGCCCGCCACAGTGGTCCCTTCGTCTATCGGTTAGGACGCCAGGTTTTCAACCTGGAAAGACGGGTTCGATTCCCGTAGGGACTACCATTTAATTTTTTAACTACCAATAAGTTTGTCGTAGCTATTACATGCCAATTCCATCTTTGGCTCATTAAAATCATCCAAAACAATCATATGTAAACGATCTTGATCTGTGTTATTATATACACAATGTAATCTTGAGACATCCATAAAACGAATATCTCCAATTTCCCAAGGAACTGTTCCTGCTTTTTCTTGAGCAAATAAACAATTACTAGGATTCGTTAATGCTATATTATATGTCATTAAACGCCAAGCATCTTCTCCAGTATCGCTATGTATACCAATCCAACCTCCTGGACGTAATAACATAAATCTTACACGATTCAATCTATCTGAAGATGGCCAAACATCTTTAAACCATTCTGTTGTTCGTGGACAAAATTCAGCAAGCTCTGTCCAGCTATGTTCTTGTTCTACACCAGGATAGTATCTGGGATTGTCAGTATACATAGAACCAGAACCAGGTTCTCCCTGTGCATGCAGCGCCATACTAAACCATCCTGGATGTGCGCCAGTACGCTGTTTTATAAAATATTCACTAGCATTGTATGCCTCATCAACCATGTCTTGAACTGGTAAGTTGGGAAGATCGAACTTTAACGTTGGTGCTTTTGATTCATCACTAATCCATTTAGCATATTCATGTCTTATATCTGTATCGTCTTGCCAGTTATCAAATTTTGTAGGTTTTGGTTGTATAAGCTCATAATGCTTATACTGTTGTGCTTCTTTTATAAAATATTCGATAGTTTCAATATCAGCACGATTATTATCATTATATTCCATAGTTTTATTTATAATAAATAAAACTGTTGACAATTACGTTGACAAATGTTATATTAAAATTTAATGGAACGTAGCATAATGGTAATGCACCGCTTTTTGGTAGCGTAGAGTATAGGTTCGAGTCCTATCGTTCCAGCCAAAAACATAACAGGGTATAGCTCAGTCTGGTAGAGTGTCGCACTTGGAATGCGAAGGTCGTTGGTTCAAGTCCAGCTACCCTGACCAGTTATCTCTTTTTACAATATATTTGACAAGTTTTTAAAACTGCACCTTGTGGGTTTTCATGCGAAGGGAAGACTTCCTTGAACATTTTATCATCCAGTATCTTGTCAATGGAATGTTTGTCAATATTATTCCAATCTGGATCATCCTTAAATTTATCTGTAAGTACTTTATCTTCAATAGGATGTTTTTCATCATAATGAGATGCTAAGTGGCAACATGGCCATACTCTGCCCTGTGCGGTAACTTCAAACATTTTTCTATATGACAAATGTATTACGTGGCAATCAAGACAGGACATTTAAAATACTCTCTACTCTATTGCGAAGTTCAGGTGTCAATCTACCATGAAATCCTCTGTTTATGATAAAGCTAATTTTAATATCTAAGTCATCAGCTATTTGTTTAGCTTCTTCTATTTGGTGCCAATTCCATTCAAATATTATAAACTGCCAGTTGATTCTATTGTTTTTGCTTTTAAATGCTAACATATTTTCCCATGCTCTTTTAAAGTCAACACCTTCTCTATACTTCCAATTAGTATCGTGATCAATACCATCAATACCAAATATGATTTCTATCTTATCGTATTCACCTATCTTTTCATACCACTTAGGTTGTCGCAAGCCGCCATTTGTGTTTATCTCTATTGCACTAACATGGTCAGAAGACTGCAAATAATCTACAATTTTATCTATCTGTGGGTGCATCATAGGATCTCCAAATTCTCCACATAGCTGTGCATGTAAAAATTTAGATCTTGGCAATATGGACTTTATACTATCAAAACGATGCTTAAGAGTTTCCAAAGGAACATGTGTTGGTGTTAACCAATCAACCATTTCTCCCGTATCAGTATTTGTTCTGGGACATGTTCTGCATTTAGATTGGCAGAATGTCGTTACAGCAAAGTCGAATGCATATTCATATTTGTCCATAATTATATTTATATTGCTTGACTTAAATGATAAGTATGCTAATATGTAACTATAAGGGTGTGGTGTAGTGGCAACACGTCAGTCTCCAAAACTGAAGATAGGGGTTCGATTCCCTTCACCTTTGCCAATTTGCATAAATAAAAGTGTTACTGCCTAAACGGCACTAGTTTTGACTAGGATTTCACATTTGGCTTTATGGGGCCACTTCTACCATATGATCCTTTAAAGGAATGTGATGAAAAAAATTTACTTTACACAGATTAATAATATTATTGCGGATGCGACATTTTTGCCGTTATCTGTTGCTTACCTGTGGGAGTATTGTAAAACACAAAAAGATATTATAAAAAATTGGGAATTGGGTGGTATTATTTTTGAAAGAGATACTACTGAAAACTATGTAGAACAAATACAAGATCCTGATATAGTTGCAATTAGTACATATGTTTGGAATTGGCAAGCAAGTCAAGATCTAGCAAAACAAATTAAGCAAAAATATCCAGACTGTAAAGTTGTAATGGGCGGCCCACAAGTACCATACAAAAAACAATGGTTAGAAGAAAATACAGATATATGCGATATAATTATTACATATGCTGGAGAAAGAACTTTTGCTGAAATACTTAGAAACAATCTAGATGTGCCTGGCATTTTAAGTTTAGATTATGATTACAAAGCACCCAAACCAGACAAATATATAGATGATATTCCAAGTCCTTACCTTAGTGGACTTATGGATAGCCTTATACAAAAAGGTAAAAAATATAGTGCTATTATAGAAACAAACAGAGGTTGCCCATACCAATGTACATTTTGTGATCAAGAGGCACTTTACTATAATAAAATATCAAAGTTTGAAGAAAAAAGAGTTCTAAAGGAAATAGACTGGGTATCAAAGAAGAAAATTGACTTTCTTTATTTTGCAGATAGTAACCTAGGCATTTTTGAACGTGACTTAAAAATTATGAGAAGGGTTGCGAAAAATAAAGTAAAAACAGGGTATCCTAGAAATATTGACTACGCTACAGCAAAACAATCACCAGAGAGAGTTACAGAACTAGGCAAAATCCTTAATCAGGAAGCAGGTATTAGTAGAGGGATGACTATTGCTTTACAAAGCATGAATCCAGATACACTAACTGCAATTAAACGTGTTAATGCAGCAAATGACAAATTAAAAGAAACCATAGACGACTTTCATAAAAATGGTGTTGATAATTACTGTGAGCTTATATTAGGACTACCCAACGAATCTTTTGAAAGTTGGATAAATGGTATTGCACAAATTTTAGATATAGGAAGTGATCATGCATTACAAATGCATCCACTTAGCATTGTACCTAATACTCCTTTTATGCAAGATGACTATAAAAACTTATATGGATTAAAATACACCCCAACTCCTGCACCTGCAGGAGGCAACACTTATCCAGATGATAGTAATGGAGAAATAGATTACATTTGTTATTCAAGTAATACTATGACAGAGGAAGAATGGATAGATTGTTACTTCTTTACTAAAGGCATTGTTATACCCCATCATTATCATGGATTCAGTCAAGTTATTGCAACGTATTTAAACAGAGAGCTCAATATTCCTCTTATAGAATATTATAAATTTTTGTTCGAGTGGAGCAAAATAAGTAGTGGTGCATTACACAACGAATATGTTGTTCATACTAATAGTGTAAAGGATAGTTTATTTAAAAACAAACCATGGGGCAGGCCAGTTTACAACTCACAGGATAACTTCCATATGCAAGACAATGGAGCAACTGCATCTTGGCTATACACAAATATAGATGAAGTTTACAAAGAATTAAAAATGATTGTAAGTGCTAGGTGGGATCTGGATATTACTGAGTTGTTAGAGTACAACAAGCATATATTAGACAGATATAATAGAACAACAGACAGTAAAATATTTACTAAAAATTATACTAAATGGTTTTTAAAAAATGATCCTTTGATAGATGTAGAATGTGAAGTTACTGTAAAAATAAAAAATTATAAGGATATCTTGGACCATGCAAAACATTTATTTTGGTATGGTAGGAAAGCAAAAAGATGTTTCTTAGAAACAAATGAAAGGGTATTAGAATATGATCAGGATAGCTGATATTATTCCAGATGTAAAGTCATTACATAAGACTGGATATACAACAGAATGGAAAAGTACACACGAACTTTTTAAAGATAAAAGAATACTACTCATAGGCGTACCAGGTAGTTTTATTGTTGAGTATGCGGCAAGTCAAATGCGTACATATGAATTTTTTTACACAAGATTTAAAGAGTTAGGAATAGATGAAATTTGGGTTACAAGCACAGAAGATACTTATGTACAACGTGCTTGGTTAAACAGCGAAGGTATTACAGACATACAAGCACTTCCGGATCCTACATACGAATGGGCAGAAAAAGTTGGTATGTTAGAAGATATGTCAAAAGAAGGATTAGGAAAAAATCGTAGTCATAGATATAGTATGATTATAGACAACCTTATTTGTAAAATTGTAAAGTATGAAGATTTTACACATAATCCTATGACATGCTTTCAAGTAAGTGACGCAAATAGTATGCTGAACTATTTGGAAAATATAAAAACAACATATGAAAGGTTTAATGATGAAGCGAGAGATACAATTACCGCTGATGGAAAAAGCAAGTGAGTATGCTTGCGAATTACCAACATTATGGTATGATAGAGATTTTTTATTAGATCACGTAAACGGTATTGCTGATGATAATTGGTACGTATTTGATTGTGGGCATATACGCTGGACAGTACATGAAAAAATGGATACTCCAAGATTAGAGTCTAAAAATTATAAGTTTACCGAATTTCATAAAGAGCTTGCAGAGCTTTTTAATCCTCCTATTATGCCAGATACAATGCTATACACAAACACACCAGTTGGTGGTATCCCTCCTCATCAAGACAGAAATAGATTAGCAATTATAAACTTTGCAATTAGAGGAAAATATAATGAAAGCAGCCCACAAACATTTTACAGCGATTTTGATAGAGACACACTAGAGTTTGAAATGCTTTATACAGAAAGCGAAAAAACAAATGTAATGGCTCCTTGGTTGTTTAGTGGACCTAAAATACATGGTGTTAAAAATATAGATGATACAGACAGAAGTATACTTAGTGTTTGTTGGAGACACCATACATATGAACAAGTATTGTCGGGTCTAAAAGATGGATCTTTTGTAAATTGGGACGTAAACGAACGTAACAAAAGGATTAAATTTATATGATGGATAAAAAAGACAGAGCGTTAATGCGTTTACATAGTATGGAAGACTGGCTTGAAATGAAGTCATTCAATTCTAAAAATCTAATAAAAGAAATGGAAAGATATCAAGATGATTGGAAGCCTTATAATGTACGTAAGCCAAACAATCGTTGGGGGCTTAGTATTACAAGTTTGGATGGAGAACTAAGCGGCATTCCAGACTTGGACAGTTTGTATGAATATAATAAAAATAATAATACAAATATAACAAATCAAGATATCAAAACTTACACAGATGTATACGAAGATAGTCCAGAGCTACAAAAAATTATTGAGCCTTGGAAACCATGGTTAGGTAGATGCCACTATTTGAGATTAGATAGCGGAGGATTTTTTCCAGAGCATTATGATATTAATAAACTTGATTATAGTTATGAGGATGCAAGACTAATTGCTTTTGTAAACAAGTGCAGTAAAGATACAATGAAGTTCATATATGGCGATGAAGTCTTAAATGTAAAAGAAGGTAGTTTATATTATTTTAATGCAAGCAAACGCCATAGTGTGTTCAGTATGACAGACAATTGCATTATGATTGTATTTTGTCTAAACTTTGATGAAAAATTGTATGAAACAATTATTGAAAATTATAGGTTAAAATAATTTAGAAAGGTAATATTACGAAAATGTATAAAAATCCACTTAATAAATTAGTATGGGATAAAGTGCAGGAAATGTTTGGTTGGAACATTGCTCCAGAATCTCCCATTAATCAGCTTCCATTTACACAGGAGTTTATAGCTGCCTGTGAACAAGAATTTAGTATGCAAGTTAGAGATACACATTATCCCATACACTTGTATAAAGTAAGTCATTGGCAAAATTTGACAATGGAGGACTTTGTAAAAGAAATAGATAAACAGTATCAGCATAATTATTTTGTTGGAGAAAATGGAACAAGTACTACGGGTGTAGTTGGTGAAATAAAAGATATAAATGATAAACCTATTGCAAATAAATGGAATATACGAGGACAAGCACTTGTAGATAGATTGCAGGCCATGCAGGCCGATAATCCTGACCTCACTATATTGGACATGGGTTGCGGTGTTAATGAATATAAAAAGTATCTTAACAATGTGACAGGTGTAGATCCATATAGAGAGGAGGCAGATATACTTGCCAAGCAAAGTGACTTTGATCCTCAAGGACAGACATGGGATGTGATTATATGCTTTGGCCCAATGAATTGGTATACATATGATGAGCAATATCGTAATATGGCAAAGCTAAAGGAATGCCTTGCTCCTAACGGATTGCTATTATGGAGTCATAATCATAATTATTATAAATTATTTCAGCCTGATGCACAGCATGCACATACTTGGTTGCATGGAGACTTATCTGATGCACAACGTAATAGTGCTTTCTTTTTTGTAGATAGAGATTGGAAATATACTTGGTATTTTAATAATACGGAACATAGTATGTCAACATTAGCTACACACGCAGGACTTAAAGTATCTAAAATAGATTATGATCATTGTAATCTATATAGACCTCCTATGTGGAGATTATTTGTGGAGATGACGCATGAAGAATAGATGGGATGTTACAGTAGAAACAAGTAACTATGATTTTAATCCTTTTAGAGAAAGTGATCATGGAAGTGGATTTAGAACTGTAGCAAATATATACGAAGACTGGACAGAAGAAGTTAAAACAGCTCGTAGTAAAGAGTATGATTTTTACTGGCCGTCACCAGTGGCGCCTGATGGAGATCATTTTAGTTATGATTATGAAGAATTATTGTGTAAGGATTGGGGTATACCAGACGACCATGTGATTTATAGACAATGGACAACTGATGAAACAACGCCAATATTAAGTAGCCTAGCTGATAAAGTAGGGCTTGCTGATGCACAGATAAATATACAGACACAATATACAGGTATGATGTTACATTTACATATAGACAGTTTAACAGGTCTACGTAAAGAAAGAACAGACAATGCAGCAAGTAGAGCAACAGATGTAGAATGGGGAAGAGTATTCGTAATGTTAGACGAATGGGCTCCAGGACATATTATTCAGTTTGGTAATACTTATGTACATCCTTGGAAAAAGGGTGATGTGATTTGGTTTGACTGGTCAAACATACCTCATAGTACAGTAAATACAGGCCCTTGGCCAAGAAGTTTAGCTAAAGTTACCGGTAAGGTAACAGAAAAATACAAAGAATTTGTACAAGCAGGCTCCTAAATTAAACAGGTGTATTACACCGCCACTAGGCATTTAAAAATCTCAATAAGGAAATATATAATGAGAAAATTATTAGCAGTCGCTCTAGCGACTATAACACTATCTTTTGCGACTACTGCACAAGCAGCAGATTGCGAAATCGTAATTTCAGAACCTAACTGGAGTTCAGGACAATTTATGGCATACTTAGATAAGTTTGTAGCAGAAACAGTATATGGCTGTGAAGCAGAACTAATGCCAGCAGCAAGTATTGCAATAGCAACAAGTATGACAGAAAAAGGTACACCACATATTGCAGGTGAATTTATCAGCGTTAGCGTAGGCGATGTAGTAGACCAAGCAATTGCAGAAGGTCGCATTCTTGTGGCAAATGCTGACCCATATCAGGGCGGCGCACAAGAAGGATTTTATGTAAGTAAAAGCGTATTAGACGCAAACCCAGAAATTAAAACAGTAGAAGATCTATTAGAGCATCCAGAGTTAGTAGGAAATAAAGTATTCACATGCCCAGGCGGTTGGGGATGTAATGCAACAATGACAAATAACTTACTTGCATTAGATGTAAAGTCAAAAGGCTTTGAACTAATTGTCCCAGGCTCAGGTGCAGCATTTGACGCAAGTATTGCAAACGCAGATGCACGTGGACATGGCTGGTTTGGTTTTTATTGGGCACCAGCAGGTATGCTTAGTAAGTTTGGTCTTGTACCATTGCCAACTACAGCAGGTTATGCTGGTGACGAATATTGGAACTCATGTGCAACAGACGTAGATTGTGCTGATCCACAAGTTTCAGATTTTCCAAAACCAACTATCCGATCTCTAATGGCACCAGGTTTTGCAGCGGATAATACTGCAATGGTATCATACCTAGCAAAGCGTGATTTTAGTATTGACGAAATCAATGCACAGCTTATTGATATGGAAGCACAACAATCGACAGCTGAAGAAGCAGTAGAAGACTTTTTTCGTAATAATGAAGAAATTTGGACAGACTGGTTTACAGCAGAAGAAGTAGCAACAATTAAAGCTGCTCTTTAAATATGGAAAGTGAGTTTTTAGAAGAGTTTCCTAGCCTAGATAAAAGTATTCTTAAATTAATTAGGCGTACATTAGATAGCAACTTTTTTGAGTTTAGTAGAAACTATGGGGAATTAATTGAAAACTCACTTTATCCATTTCAATTTTTAATTGATGTAAGCGAGGCATTCTTTGTAGACATGCCATGGATAGTTGTACTATCCACGCTTACATTAATTTGTTTTTATACTACAAAACATTTTAAGTTTACTCTTACATTTACAGCAATACTATTGTTTATAGGTTTGTTTGGTATGTGGGAATCTGCAATGATTACACTTAGTATTGTAATTATAAGTGTTTGCATTTGTGTTATAATTGGTATACCTATTGGTATATGGATGTCACAACATAAAAGAGTACGATCATTTATACTTCCAATATTAGACTTTATGCAAGCTATACCTAGCTTTGTGTACCTAATTCCTATTATTATGCTTATTGGTATTGGCGATCTGCCAGGCCTAATTGCTATATGTGTTTACGCTATCCCCCCTATTATAAGATTTACTGATCTTGGTATAAGAGAAGTAGATAATGGTATGATAGAAGCCGCAAAAGCTCTAGGTATGAAGCCGTGGGCTACTATGGTAAAGATACAAATACCTTTAGCATACACAAATATATTTGCAGGATTAAATCAGACTATTATGATGGCTCTAGGTATGGTAGTAATTGCAAGTATGATTGGTTTGCAGGGTTTAGGAGCAAACGTACTAACAGCAATAACCCAACAGCGATTAACTATTGGGTTATTAAATGGTCTAGCAATTGTATTCCTTGCAATAATATTAGACAGATTAACACAATACTGGTGTGCTAGATTGCAACTGTGGAAACAGGTTAGTAATAAGTGATACAGTTTTGTAATATTCTATTAGCTTCACTGTAATTTTTAAAAAGCTCTGTTTCGTTTTCTCCAATAATATCAAAGTTTACATTAAATTGTTTGTTTTGTAAATTTTGCCATTCGGGTATTTTAGCATCAACTTCTAAACCTACATTTTGTGCATTAAAATAAGGTTCAATTATATCTAGATTGCTAAGTGATTTAATTTTGCCAGGCCGTAGTAATGCACATCCCCAAAGAAGTTTATTTTTAATAGTAATAGACTCTTGATTAACAAAGTTAGTAATAATTTCATTATTGTTTACACTGTCTAATATGTTTATAAATTGCCCAGGGCGTGGATTAAAATCAATACCAACAATCTTTCCATCTAGAGTTTGATGAAAATCTGGACCTGCAAAAAATAAATCTTTGATTTTTAAAGAGTCTACTATTGTTTGTATATATTTGTATGATAAATCTTGTAGCTCTTGTGCTACTTCTTCTTTACCTACAACCCATACTGCACGTTCTCTTGTAATATCACTTGTTTCGCTTACACTATGGCTTTCAATTGGATCACTGTTAGGATCTACAATATCTCCATATTTAATTTTGCTATTCTTTACAAAAAACTCAATCACAACTTTGCCGTCTTTTACATAACCCATAGGGCATAGTGTAGGACTATAACTCCAATGATATTCTTGAAACATGATACGGCAAGTTTTGTAGTTAAATTTTTGTAAATGTATACCTTTTCTATTAAGATCAAAGAAGTCATTATGGGATCCTTTGTCTTTTAAATGTTTTAAAAAGTGATGTCTATTATTCCAGCGTCTGTATTCTACACTAGGTGCGTTATTATCATCTCCTGGATAAAAAACATTACTACCAGTACCAATATCGGGCTTACTAAATATTTGTTTGTTTTTAAACTCTGCCAAGCTACTATGATTTCTAGGTGTAATGCTGGCAGGAGTATATTGTGATAATCCTATTTCCCTTAAAAAGTCATCAAACTTTTGTTTGTTACTTAATACTTCAGCAGCAAACGGACTAATATTATCAATACCATAATAACTTTCCAACTGAGATTGTAGTGGCAATAAGTTTTCACTTACACACAAAATTTTATCTGCTTTTGGTATCTGCTTAGTAATATCTACCACATCTAAATATTTGCTTATAATTAGATGACGTGCATCATTAACATATGCTTTGGTTTGATTGGGATTACTATCTATAACTAGATATGTATTTTCATTTTTATATGCACTAAGTAACCCTTGTGCTTTATTCAAACTTCTTTCGTGAGATATAATGATTATATTCATGTATCTGATATGTCCTTAAATATATATTCTAAGCATATTGTACTATACTCCTCATTAGATTGCAATCTTATTTTTTCATTATAATATCCAGGAAATAATAGTGCAAATGCATAATGGTTTGGTCTAAGTGTGTTTAATTGGTCGCTTGACAAAATACGTTGAGTTGTGTTATATTTTGTTATTAGTATTTCTCTATCTTTATCACTTAGCATAAAGCCGTGATAACAATCAGGGACATTATATTCTTTAGGAGGTTTAGCACACATGCCTTTAAACGTTTGGTAACTGGTGCACCAAGTATCGTTTGTTGGTAAAAATACTGTTGTATTGCTATAGTCTTGATCTATAAGTTCTTGAGTAACTCCCAATACACCAGGATAAAAGCAATAGTTTTTTGTAAACTTTTGTGCATGATATAAACCATAGTATCCACCTAAACTACATCCAATATGGATATAGTTTTCATACTTAGGTAACTCAATATCAAACATTTGCGGATATGTACAGCTATGTTTATCCATAAAAGGACCATGATCTATCCATCCTAGTGATTCAATATTGTATTTTGTAAAGTAATCTAATATAGCAACATTGTATCCTTTAAGCAAAAATTTCTGTGCTATACTATTTTCAGCAGAGCCTACTCCACTACTACCGTGGCTTATAACTACTAATGTGTCAGGATCCCTGCACCAAAAAGGAATAAATAATTTTATGTCATCTCGTATTACAGACTTTGAAATAATGCTATTAAACATTGATAATCTCCCTAGTGAATTTTATGACTTTTGTGATGTCTGCGAACAAGAAGGTCTTGTTAACAATATTAGTGCAGATACTATGAAAATTGGTAAGTGGGGGGAAGAAGCCTGGTGGTGTACCTGGTATAATGGTATTATTATCAGCATAAGTGGATGCCATGCTTGGCCTGAATATGGTCCTGATGCATGGAGGTTGATGGTCCGTACTGCTACTCTTAAAGAATATAGAGGACGAGCACCAGGAAGTTTGCGTCTGATGCATAATGATTTTAATTGGGGGCATATTCTTTCCTACCAAGTTGATTATGCGGCACGTAATGGTGCCAGAAAAATGTATTTTACTACTAACAGCGACTCTGATGGCGATAGTAATAGTTTAAGAACAAACAGGGCTATTGCAAAGACTTTTGAACCAAATGGGTTAGCTAAATTAGTAGAAAAGGATGCTACAGTATTTTATACTAAACAAAATGTTTGGCGTATTATGAATTCTGGATGGGATCAATAGATAACGTATTAATATTTAATTCTGTCGGTTGATCTAAAATCCATTTTATATACTTTGCAGCAGTCTTTAAAGGTATAGTTGTTCTATCTTCATGTTTATGTTGTTTATTACTTAATGTTCCAAAACTAATATGTGAAACTTTAGGTGCATTTTGCCAATTTCCTATTATACCAAGTCCATTAGACATTTCATTTAGTGCTAATTTTTCATAATGATATAGATTAGACTTTCCTCGTCTAACAGTATCAGTAGTACTGCCTAAGTTTATAATGCGTTTGTCTGCTTGCTTTTGTTCTGCCCAACGATGCCATACAGTATGTAATAACATACTTTGTTTAAAATGGAAGTTAGCATACATATTAATAAAAACATCGTAATTATCGCTCAGTTTAGAAATCCACTTAATACATCCAGGATCTTCAAAGTCATATCCATTTTCTCTACTAGCAGTAAAGACTTCATGTCCATCTTCTTCTAGTAATGGTACCAAGTATCCTGTTAAGTCTTTTTCACGGTTTCCTGTTATCAAAATCTTCATAATGGTATTTATATAAATAATAGTAGCTTTTAATTAGTGGAGTAACCAATGGCAATTATAAAAGAAAAAGTATTAAAAGTAGAACACTATACGGACAGGCTTTTCCGTATTATTACTACAAGAGATCCTGGTATTAGATTCAGAGATGGTGAATTTTTAATGATAGGAATAATGGTAGATGGTAAGCCTCTACTGCGAGCATATAGTGTTGCAAGTCCTAGTCATCAGGATACCTTAGAGTTTTTTAGTATTAAGGTACAAGATGGGCCATTAACAAGTAGATTACAACACATAAAACCAGGAGACGAGTTACTTGTGAATAGCAAAGCAGTTGGTACTTTGGTTTGTGATAATTTAAAGCCTGGGCGTACTTTATATCTAATGGGTACTGGAACAGGTGTTGCTCCTTTTTTAAGTGTAGCACGTGGATTGGAAGCATATGATATGTATGAGAAAATTGTTTTACTATGGGGAGCAAGAACTGTTGCAGAATTGCCTTTTGTAGAATATTGGGATCAACTTAATGAAGACGAAACATATGGTGAATTAACACAAGGTAAGTTTTTGTTTTATCCAACTGTCACAAGAGAGGATTTTAGAAATACTGGTAGAATAACTGATGCTATGTATGAAGGAAAAGTACAAAAAGTATTAGGATTAGAATCTTTTGACAAAGAGCATGACAGAGTTATGATATGTGGATCACATGAAATGAATATGGAATTACGGAAATATTTTATAGAAGATTTAGGATGTACTGAAGGTAATGCAAATACACTTGGAGAGTTTGTTTTAGAGAAGGCGTTTGTAGATTAATGAAATACGGAGAAGCATTTGTTGCACACAAAGATAGAATAATAAAAAACTTCAGTCCTGCTAAAGTATTAGAGAATGTTTTAACAGATCAGCAAGTAAAAGATATTTTACTCTTTGCATTTCAGAATACTAATAATTTAAAGTGGACTGCTACTAGTAGTAATTTACAACCCAGTATACATATATTAGATTTACTGAAAAAATGTCCTTGGTTAAAAGACATAATACATCAAGAAATAGGTGACTTTTATGAGAGAGAACATAGCGGCAATTATTTTATTACTACACAGCTACATGATTGTCATGCTGATTTAATTACAGAAGCAGAAACAGCAGAGGAATGGACAGAAGGAATTATTCCTTACAAAAGTTGCGTAATACCTCTAATTATATCTGCACGTGCAGTAGCACATACTGCTTTTTTCCACCAACGCCATATTGGATATAGTATTACACTAGATAGAGAAAATATAAGTTCGCAAAACGATAGCATGTATGAAATTTCTAGGGAGTATCCAGACTTCCATATGGCTGATGGTAGTATTAGTAAATTTCAGGGAATACAAAATCATCATGATTATATGTTTCCTCACATACCAAAAGAAAATAATAGAGGTTTAAGTATTGAAAACGTATTTGAATTTAAGCCTGGAAACATAATGGTATTTGATGCTTGTCAATTACATGCAAGTTGTGTGCCTGTTGATAGACCTAACTTTCGTTGGTTAAAAAGCGGTATTAATATACAGTTTTATAAGAAGATATAAATATTTAAAAGAGAGGTAATAATGAGTAGTTTAATTGGACACAATAGTGGCGATAAAGAAAGAAAATCAGATCTTATTATAGATATTACTGACATTTATGATAGGCGTGACCGTAAGAAAAAAGAACTAGAATTTTACACAAAAGAAATTGATAAGCTAATGGTTAAATTAGGAATGATACAACACGAAATAGGTGTTAATGAAACAATTATTAGATTAATAGAAAATGAACAAATACTTGATTTGCAAGATGCAATCAGAGAAAAACGTAAACAGCAAGACAAATGAAGAAAGTAGAGAGAATGAATACATTATACCTCGTATGTAGCCGTAGTTGCATGAACCAAATGGAGATACCATATCTTTTAAATAACAGTCCTGACTTACATGGTGTAAGCAAAGCAGGAGAACATTATGCAGAATACATGTTAAATGGAGAGTCTATTGATCATGAACCAGGACCATTAGGAAAAGTTAGAGTACACGATGATTATTGGAATTTAACTTCCTCAGAAAAAGAACAATATTATAATTTTGATATACGTAATGAATTGGAAATTACAGAAGCGCAATTGGATGGACTTTTAAATTTAATAGAAGACAAAAGTATAGCATTACTACTACATGCCCAAAATTTAGATTTTGTATTCGAATGGAGCAGAGCTAAACCTGTAATTTTAATTAATGCAGTAATAGGTGATTGGGAAAGGAATATAGAAACTTGGGCAGCAAGAGAGTATAATTATCTTATGGAAGATGATGAAAATGCAAACTTTAGTGGATATGATCACGTTTGGCCAGGTAGCCCAGAAGTTGCAAATGAATTTATCTCAAGAATGCATATGGATAGAGAACTTCAAGATGAAGATACAGATAGATTGATTAAACAAGAACAATGGATGAAAAGACCAGAAATATACACATTGTGGGATACTGTTGGAATAACTCCACCTGATAAAGAATGGATTGATGCATATATTGAAGATTATGATGCACACCAAGAATTTAATGTAGAATTAGAAGCAGAATTACGTTTGGAGTATGATGGACATGAATACAGATATACTTGAGTTTACAAAATCAATAAAAATTTATACATTTAAAGATGAAGGCAAAGTTAAGATTAGTTTTAAAATTAGCTCTAATTGTGTTTATAGTGATTGGATTAGCATTAAAGATTTTACAAATATTTGTACTAACTGGAAACAAGGTTTCGAAGACGGTATTGAAACTGCTATGGGGAAAGTATTTTGGGAGCATAGAAATTGTGGTCCTCGTCCATATCGTGAACCAGCAGACTACGTAGCAATAGAATTTAACGACTGGAGTTTTAGAATTAGCACTCAAGAAATGATTGAGCTGGTTTCTGAGTTTAATACCCAACTTACTAGTAAAAATCACTGGGATTAACTAAATACATATATGGGAAACAAACAGACATCCATTTTTAATGTAATTCTAGCAAGTATTATTATTATAATGTTGGCTATTAATATTTTTATTGTATCCACATATGCAAAACTAACAAGTAGCCATCCCTTGCACAATATACGAGAAGTTTCAGTTGATCCCATCAGTACTGAAAGCCCACACATAGTCTTTACAGGAAAGTATGATAGAGCTATCATGTGTACCCTAAATGGATTTACTGTATTGCTTATCAATACATCTACTCAAGACACATTAATGCTTAATCAGAAACATCTAGCTATTGCACCAGACCCAGACACTGGTCCAGGAAAAGATATTGATATTAAATTTGCACTACATACACCAAAAGCAATATACGCAGGACATTGGGCAACACAATTTACTGGAAGCTATTCATGTCATAATGGAATGTTTACAGATCAAAAAACAGTGCTAGTTAAAACAAAGCCATTTGAAGTCTATGACGCAAGTGCTTATTCAATCGAACCCTAATATTAATCCTTGACCTTTTTACACTTTTATGCTATATTATAAACACTTAGTAAAGAAATCTATTGACAAGATCATAGATTTGCTATACTATCATATAAATTACATTTTATAAAAGGAGATACTTATGAGTATGAATACACGTGATGTTGTGCAAGATATTGTCAAGCATACAGCTGGACTTGGATTTATTAACAGTGTTAAAGTCACAGGAACAGAAGAAGATACAAAACTAGACGCTATGGATAGTGATAGAACTGTTATTTTGCAAGCAAAATTACATAACAATGTACCAGAATTTCTTGGTGAGTTTGGTTTAGGTAACCTTGGTTTCCTAAATGGTATTACCGGGCTAACAAGCTATCAAGCTGAAGACGCAACTATTGAAATTGTAAGTCGTGAACGTAACGGACAAACAATCCCAGATGCAATCTTATTTAAAGATGTTGAAGGTAATACTGATCAGTATCGTTTTATGAGCAAAGAGATTGTTGAACAAACACTACAAACTGTTAAGTTTAAAGGTGTTGAATGGGATGTTACATTTGAACCAACAAAAGCAAAAGTAAGTGAACTTACACAAGTTGCTGGTATCTATGGTGGCATTGAACCTAACTTTACTGTAAAGACTGAAAATGGTAACTTAATTGTTACTGTGGGTGCCGCTGATGGTAGCTTTACAGGTAAGCGTACATTTGCACAAAATGTAGATGGAGAACTTAATGAAGGCTATGCATGGCCATTGGCACAGGTACTATCAATCCTAAAACTAGGAATGAGCGGAGCATGCGTAATGCAAATTAGTAAACGAGGCGCACTACAAATTAGTGTAGATAGTGGTATTGGACAATACAACTATATTCTTCCAGCATTAACGGTATAATATAAATGGCGAACAAAGTTAATCTAACCGACAGTAATAAAGACTACAGTATATTTTTGCCAAGTATTAGTAGTTTTTATGATCGCACAGTTAGTAAGTATAGAGAATTAGGATCAGATTTCTTTCCTGATGAACGTATACCTGATGCATTTGAGGATGGTATTGATGGATGTGACTTTTTAAAACCTGATGCTTATTACAATTATAAGTGGGGGTTATATTCAGCAGGACATGCTCAACTAGATCTTTCTAAAGCCAATGCACATGATAATATGGTGCAAGCACGTGATAGAAAAAATACTTTTATACTTGGTGACTCAGGTGGGTTCCAGATTATTAAAGGTGTTATTCAATGCGACTGGCCAAACTTTAAAACTGATGATAGTTTGAGACATACTATTCTAAACTGGTTAGAACATACAGCAGACTATAGTATGATTTTAGATATTCCTACACTAGCTGCAGAACCTACATTCCGTGAACGAACAGGAATTAGTAGTTTTAATGAGTGCTTGGACTATACAGATTTTAATGTAAATTGGTTTAAGAAAAATCGTAAGTATCAAACAAAGTATCTTAATGTTATGCAAGGTCGTAATTGGGCTGAAGCAGAACACTGGTATGACAAAATGAAGCATCATGATCTCGAAGGATTTGCATTTGGTGGTAGTGCTAAGAATGATATTAATATTATTTTACGTACACTATTAAAAATGCGTGACGATAAACAACTTGAAAAAGGTAAGCGTGACCTATTACATTATCTAGGTATTAGTAAACTAGAATGGGCAGCTGCATATACACAAATTAAACGTAGTTTACGTGAAACAGTAAACAGTGATATAGAAGTAATGTTTGATTGTGCATCTCCTTTTATTGCAACTGCTAAAGGTCAAATCTACACACAACACAGACATCAAAATGATAAGTTTGGTTATGTAATGGAAAGTGCAGTAGATGATAAAAAACTAGCAAATAGTAATATTCCTTTTCCTTGGGGTAGCCCTGTAGGTGATAGACTTACAATGGGAGATATTTGTCACTATGCACCAGGTATGCTTAATAAAATTGGTAAAGAAGGTAAAACTTCTTGGGATAGTTTAACATATTTCTTGTTAATGTCTCACAATGTTTATCAGCATATTGAAAGTGTACAACGTGCAAACGTACTTGTTGATACAGCAAAAACAAGATTTGATACAAGTCACAAGACTTGGAGAAAAGTTAAAAATGGTAACCGTGATCAACAGTTTGATGCATGGGTACCACGTAATACACTTTATATGGTTAACTTTATTGAAGAACTATTTAAAAGTGAAACGCCTATGACAATGCTTGATGAGGCTGCGCCTATGCTTGCTAATTTCAATGGGCAAAAAACACTAACCAATACTAACAATAGTTTTAGTAGTCTTTTCGATGTCGAAGAGCAAAAAGCTACAGTTAGTGGAGAGTATAGTGAAGAAGAACAGGAAGAAGCAAGCGAATTCCTGGAAACATTAAGTGCTTGACAGAAATGAATTTTTCTGTTATTTTAAATATAACCATGATAGGAGACAATAATGGCAAAGAAGATTAGACTTGTAGATGGCGAACCTGTAGAAGAAAATGCAGCAATCGATCCATCAATACCAGTATCAGGAGAAACATTTTCTCCTGAGCAAGCGGCCCAGCTTATGAAATATGCTGAAGCCATTGACTGGAAACTTTGGGAAATCCTAAAGATCCTTCGCACACAAACTGAAGGAAAATAGTATGACTTTAGAAGTCAATACGAGACAGATTTGGGTCACATTCCAACGTGAAGGGATACACTTGTATCCTGCCGCTATTGATGACCCAGCTCTTGCTACAGGAAAAGAGGATGATGTATCTTTTTTAGGATACGCACATCGTCATATTTTCCATTTTCGTGTAGCGATTGATGTACAACATAATGACAGAGATATTGAATTTATCCAATTCAAGCGGTGGCTAGAATCACTGTATTCAGTAGGAACGCTGGAGTTGAATCATCGTAGTTGTGAGATGATTGCTGAGGAATTAGCAGAATCTATTAATCAAAAATATCCGGGCCGTAACATTAAAATCAGCGTAGCTGAAGATAATGAAAACGGAGCAACAATGACATTTAATGCAACATAAAGGAAAAATAATGTCTAATACAAAAAATCCTAACCAATTTAATATTGGAGGTATATATACTTTGCAAGATATTAAGTATGATTTACTTAAAATTATTGCACCACATGATGGGTATATGTATAATCGCAAGGATACAGATAAAGTACGTTCTTTGTTTGAATCTTTTCTAGGTGATCTTCGTAAAGCATACAAGATCCGTGAATTTGTAATACGTGATACTGAAAAGGATAACGCAATTACATATGATTTAGAAATACGTATCCATAAGGATCGTAGTCCTAAAAAACTTAAAATTCATGTAGGACGCCTTTTATATACATCGAAGGCTGCCTAATGAAAAGGGTAGTGGTAGTTAGTGGAGGATTTGATCCGGTCCACAGCGGTCACATTGCAATGTTTAAAGCAGCCAAGGCGTTGGGAGACGTCTTGGTTGTCGCACTTAATAGTGATGATTGGCTGACACGTAAAAAAGGACAACCATTTATGCCTTGGAAAGAACGCATGTCAATTATTAAAGAATTGGCAGTTGTAGACCAAGTTATTGAATTTGATGACAGCGATAATACAGCATGTGCGGCACTTGTTGATACATTAGCAGAGTGGGAAGGAAATCCAGTTCTATTTGCTAATGGTGGAGACCGTGGCAAAGATAATATTCCAGAAATGTCAGTACAAGACTCACGTCTAACGTTTGAGTTTGGTGTTGGCGGAAATGATAAAAAGAACAGTAGCAGTTGGATACTTAAAGAGTGGAGCCAACCTACAACACAACGTGCTTGGGGAAGTTATACAGTATTGCACAATGGCCCAGGCTGGGCTGTTAAAGAATTAGCATTTGGTATGAACACACCACTTAGTGATCAGCGACACTTTATTCGTAGTGAACACTGGCATGTCATTGAAGGAACAATCCGCATGGACTTAGAATTCCCCAATGGCGACAAGGAAAGCAAGACATATGGTCCAGGTGAAAGTATTGACATTCCAGTACTAACATGGCACAAAGCATATAATGTTGGAAAAGTAACCGCCAAAGTAATTGAGGTTTGGATGGGTGAAAAACTAACAGAAGATGATATTGAAAGGAGAGACTAATGGTTGATTATTATGCATTACATTGGAGCGATATATTTGGAAATATGGGAGTATTGCTCCTAGTATCAACCTATTTACTATTGCAAGCAGATAAAGTTGATTCCAAAGGTTTCTTTTATAGCTTTGCAAACTTGTTAGTAGCTCTGTTATTGTTTGTAAATTTATATTTTAAACCAGTATTAGCAAATATTACCCTTGAGATATTTTGGGCGGCTATTAGTATATACGGACTGTATAAATGGAATAAAAAAAGGAAAGACAAGTGAAATATGTAATTGATATTGACGGCACTATCTGTAAAGAAGTAATTATACCTGACAGTGGTGGCAAGAAAGACTACGCTAATCATATTCCAATGCCAGAGCGTATTGCAAAAGTAAACGCATTGTACGATGCAGGACACACAATCAAATACATGACTGCTCGTGGTTGCGTAAGTGGCATTGACTATTACGACTTAACCAAGAACCAATTACATTGGTGGGGTGCAAAGCATCATGAACTAAGCGTAGGTGAAAAAGAAAACTACGATGTGTGGATTGATGACAAAGCATTTTGGAGCGAAAACTTCTTTAGAGATACAGGAGAGTCATATGAGTGAACAAAAAAACTATTGTACAACCAAAGGACTAGGTTGGGCTTTTTTAATTATTATTATTGGTATGGTAGGCTTACCTATTTTAGGATCAGCAATTGCTTATCCGGATCAATGCAAACAATCTATTCTCATTCCTTGTTTAGGTTTGGGGGAAACTGTGCGATGAAAAGAACAGCCCGTGGATGTATCTAAAAAAGAAGCATACAGGTTGTTTTGGCTGGTAAAAGGACATATCAGAACTTCACAAGCTACAGTGATGTCATGTGTTGATAGTTATTTTAAAAGATTATGGATAGATGGTAGTAATGGAGCACCAATATCAGATTACGAAGAAGGATTTGAAGAAGCATGGAGACAAAAGATGGATAGTAGATTTATAGCAGCAATGGATCACAGCGGTGGTTCAACAGGAGGTGTATTGGAACGCTACGGGCGTGAGTATACAGAAGACAACAAAATGGATCGTGTGCATGAAATGCGTATGCGTATGGTAAATGCACCAGCCTTCAACGACTCAAACATCTGGGGAGCGATCCTCTACCAAGACACAGTTACACGTGGCATGGTTAACATCTTGGATGAAAAAGGCATTGACACGTTCCTAAAGATTGACAGCGGATGTGACGAAGACGGAACACTCAAACAGTTTCCGGTAAAGCAGATGTTAGAGTTTGCTACAAACGGCATTGGACCTAAAATTTATGGTACTAAGATGCGTAGTATTGTTAAAGGTGTAAGCATGGTACATCCTGTACTTAATCAACAGTTTACACTTGCTCGCACTATTTGGGATTATGGGCTTGTGCCTATTATTGAACCAGAAGTACCTATTGATAATCCTATCAAAGCCAAAGTTGAATCAGCACTTATGTTTCATTTACAAGAGTTCTTGGATGAGTATCCAGGCAAATGTATTCTCAAACTAACACCACCAGAAGTGCCCAACTTGTATCACAACCTTACTGCATTTCCTAATGTAGAAAAAGTAGTATTTCTAAGTGGCGGATATCCTACTATGGAAGCATGCCGTAGACTGAGTGCCAATGCAGATGTAACTGCTAGTTTTTCGAGAGCATTGAGTGAGGGGTTGGATTATTCCTTGACAGATAGCGAGTTTAATGCTAAATTAGAACAAAATATTAAAATGATAACAAAGGCAAGTGAATGAATACAATTTATATTATACCGATCGAACCTATCGATCAGAGATACACCAAACAATGGTATGAGAATATTCCTAAAATTATTGAAAAGCGTGTTAGGATAGAAAGTTTAGCATATAATATTGTTACTATTGATGGAGAAGACTTTTCTCCCGAGCAACGTACTGAAGGCGCATTTTTGGACTTTGGTGCTACTAATGTATATAAATCTACACAAGCAGCAGAAGTAAGTCGTATGTTTAGTAATGGTATTATTAAAGATGGCGACAAGTTCTTAATTACAGATGCTTGGAACTTTATCATTACTCCAATTAAATATATGAGTGAGTTGTTAGGTATTGATGTAGAAATACATAGTATTTGGCATGCAGGTGCATATGACCCTAGTGATATACTTGGATATACAATGAGTAAGCCGTGGCCTTGGCTACAAGAACAAGCGTGGTTTATGTCAAGTGATTATAACTATTTTGCAACTAATAGCCACAAGGATATGTTTATTAAAAATTTAGATATTCCAGAAAAATATCAGGATCGTGCAATTAGGAGTGGACAGCCACATGAGCTTATTATTGATCCCCTAATGCTAAGGCAAAGTACACCTAAAACTAATACAGTTATGTGGCCTCATAGATATAATGATGATAAGCAACCGTTTATTGCTGAAGCATTGGGTGATAAATTTGACATGTGTATTACACAAAAAATGAATCTAGATAAAGATGCATATTATGATAAAATGGCAACAAGTAAAATTGTCTTTAGTTGTGCTTTACATGAAAACTTAGGAATAAGTGTAATGGAAGCAGTACTTACAGGTGCTATTCCAATTGTTCCTGACAGATGTAGTTATAAAGAAATGTATTTGCCTGAATTTAAATACCCTACACAATGGACAGAAAATGAGGAATTATTTAATTTCCATAGAAAAGACTTAGAGGCATTTATTCAGGACAAGATAGATAACTATGAAAGTTTATTGACATCACTTGCTGCACAGCAACAGATTTTAATGAACAATTATCTAAATAGTTCTGCTATGATTGATACATTACTGCAATTAAGATAAATACTAATGTTACACAAAGGTAACAAACTAATACTAACATATCCGTGTAAGGAAGGAAACAAATATGGCATATAATAAGACAAAGACTGACCCTGAGTTGGGTCGCAGAGTACATGAACACCTAGTAAAATGTGGTGTTGAAACTCCAGTAGTAGATAATGGTCTTGGGCGTACAGACAAGATCAATCAAATTGAAAAACATTTTACACAAATCATGGACATTATGGGATTGGATCTAAAAGACGACAGTCTAATGGATACACCCAAGCGTGTTGCTAAAATGTACGTAAACGAAATCTTTTGGGGTTTGGATTACGAAGCATTTCCAAAATGCACAGCCGTAGATAATAAAATGAAGTACGATGAGATGGTTGTTGAACGTAATATAAATGTTCAATCAAACTGTGAACATCACTTTGTTGTTATTGATGGTCTAGCAACAGTGGCGTACATTCCTAACGAACGAGTACTAGGACTAAGTAAACTCAATCGTGTAGTTGAATACTTTAGTAAACGCCCACAAATTCAAGAACGTTTAACTGAGCAAGTATATTTTGCACTACAGTATATATTGGATACTGATGATATAGCGGTTGTGGTTGATGCATCACATTACTGTGTCAAAAGTCGTGGTGTTGAAGACACTGGCTCTTATACAATTACAAGCAAATTAGGCGGATGTTTTAAAGAAGATCCACAAGCTCGTGCAGAGTTTATGTCAATTGTAAATTCACACAAAGTATAAAGGAAGTAAAAATGGTTAAAAAAGTTCACTATACATGGAAAGATATCGAACATATGGTTATGAGTATTAATAATCTTATGTTCGCAGACAACTGGCGCCCAGATTATATTGTGGGATTGACACGTGGAGGTCTTGTACCAGCAGTCATTATGTCAAACATGACAGGTATCTTATGTCATACACTAGATGTAAGATTTAGGGATACAGATGAAAATTATAGCGGTCCTGAAAGTAATTGTTGGATGGCAGAGGATGCACTTGGATATAAAGGTGACGGTCTAACACATGATAATCATAAGAAAAATATCCTAATCATTGATGATATAAATGATAGTGGTAGAACACTAAACTGGATCAGAAATGATTGGTCTGCTGGATGTTTACCTAATCATGAAGGTTGGGATAATGTTTGGCATAATAACGTTAGATTTGCATGTCTAATTGATAATGGCGCAAGTGGTTTTGGAGAAGTAGATTATACTGCTTTAGAAATCAATAAAGAGGAAGATCCAGTTTGGATTGTGTATCCTTGGGAAGGCGAGAGAGATTATGGAAACTTCTAATAATGGAAAATTTACTGTAGATGTAACCACTCCAGGCATGGATACAATGTATGTTGATACTGATACTAATGTTTCTAATATTGTCTCTGTTGTGGACTATGTTGATACTGATGATAGTGGATATAATATAGATTGGAATAACATAACCATTACTGCTGATGAACCTTCTGACTTAACAGTTACAGGCGATATTTACCAAGAGACAGATGGCAACAGTATTAATATAACTGAAATCATTCATGAACAAAAGCTACAAATACAAGTTTTAACTGATATGATTCAAGAGATGGTAGAACAAAGCGATTTTAAATTGAAATGGAATGTGCAAGAGCGTATTGAACAGCAAAAATTTCTAAATAGACTTGGAGATAAAAAATGAAAACATTTACAATTGAAATAAATGGATACGGCGGAGAGATGGTTCTCGGTTCTGTAACTAAGGAAGCATTCGAACATTGGAGTGTAAAAGACGAAGATCACGAGGGATTAAATAGTCACTTGTTTTGGGATGCATATGAAGAATCAGATGGCAATGATGTTGTAGACGATGAAGATCCAAGATTCCTAGGAGCATGGCATGAAATTGATGACATTGACCATACACATGGAGCATTTTATGACCAATGTTGGGTTGTGGTAACAGACGAAGATGGTGAGACTGTTTATCAAAACGATGATCCAGAAGTAGAATCAACACAGATTTCAGATCCAGATGATCAACCAGAGGGTTATTATTTTAAAGGATGGAGTACAGAAAAAGGAAACTTCTTCTGTTGTGATATTGATTTAGATGAGTTTGATCCCAAGAAACTAAAATTTGGTGCTACTAACATTGATTGTGATGTAGTTATTGATAGTGTTGCATACGATGGAGAAGATTTAGATAACATCGGTGGTGATACTAGAAGCAAAGCCACTGGTTGGGAATTTTACGAAAACCTGTAAATACACTTATGAAATATAAACTTATTATTGCAGGATATGGTTGCCAAATTAACATAGGAACCATACCCGAACACTTCTATGAATATTGGACAACTGTGGGAGATCCTAATGAATTGGACTCTAGGTTGTTTCCTGCATTTGACAAGAATGGTATAAAAGACGAGAATTATACAGAAAATCTAGATAGTGATGATCCAAAAGATATTGGAATGTGGAGGCATCATAATGATACTTGTAGTGTGTGTAATGCATTTATAGATTACTTTCATTGCAAAGTTTTTGATGAACAAGATAATTTAGTTTGGTCTACAGATACTATAGAGCCAGTATACGTAAGAGAGATAAATGATAATGAACTTGGATCTGGTTGTTTTTTGAGAACACGCTTTGATAAAAAAGGTACATTTGTAGATATAACTCTAGATACAGAAGAATTTAATCCTAAAAAACTAAAATTACATACTAAGTTAGTTGAAGGTATTGAAGTTATAGATAGGGTGTTATACGAAGGCAAAATGCGTAAAACACAAGATCATAGCCAAAGACATCCCAATGAAGATAACAGACAATATAAATTTATAAAAAACACTTGACACCAAAGCATATTGGTGTTATAGTAATAGGGTAAGTTAATCATAGAGGAAAGACATGAAAAAACTTCTTATATCAATTGTAGTTGCTACCACGCTAATGACTGGTACAGCAAATGCAGCACCCAAAAGTTATTATGAATATGCACTAGGCCTTAATACTAGCCTACAGCTAAATTATAGCCAATCCATGATTCGTAATTATACAAATTCTAACAAATCATATAAAAATTTAATTGATCGTTTTGGTACACGTTTTGGACACTATTCGTGGTTCCAACGCTTTGTAGGTATATATGAATTCCAATTGGCAGAGATTGAAAAGTTTCAAGGCCTTATTGATAATGCCAGTCAAGTAGTTACAGTTGTTGATACTAAAGTAAGAGTAGATACTTTTGTACGTGAATTTGACGGAAAAGTTACAACATCATCTGCTACTGTAAATGAAACTGAAAATGACGGTGAATTTATACGTGAGTATGCAATTACAACTGTTACAACAACAACTCCAAAACATAAACATGTTGCTGAAACAACTGTAACAACTAAATTTTATAGTGATGGCACTCGTGCTACAGATAACCAAACACAAGTAGTTAGTAAAACTGTTACTAATGATGTAAAAACTACTGTAGATAAACAACTAATTACAGAAACTGCAATTCTGATAGAAGAGCCAGTGGAAGAAGTTATTGTAGTTGTTGAAGAAGAAGTTATTGTAGAAGAGCCAGTAGAAGTTGTTACTACAGAAAATGGCATTGCTACTACAAATGTACTATCTGTGAATGAATACAATTCACGTGATGATGTATTATATAGTGGATCTGATGCATATACTGATGCCGTGCATAACGTAAACTCTAATACTAATGTAGATTATATTACACGTGAAAGTGGACTCAGTAAGTATGCTAATAGTTTAGGTATAATTAATGCACCAGATGCATGGGCTCGTGGATGGACTGGTAAAGGTAGTACAATTGCTATCCTTGATACTGGTATTGATACGGATCATACTGAATTTGAAGGCAAAATTAAAGGCACAAAATGCTTTACTAGGGCATGTTCAGTAGGTGGTGAAACTGTACAAGACAATAACCGTTACTCACATGGTACACATGTTGCAGGTATTGCGGCAGGTAATCTAGATGGTAATGGTAGTACTGGTGTAGCATATGATGCAGATTTACTTATTGCTAAAACAGCATATGATGGTGGATTTTTTGACTTCAGTACTGTAGACGAAGCAATTGCATGGTCAGTAAAAAATGGTGCTGACGTGGTTAACATGAGTGCTAACTACAATGTAGATCGTACATATAAACTATCACTTACAGAAATTGACCCAGGTGTTTGGGTATCAGATGACACACGTGGTAGGAATGGACGAACATATGATAAACTAGGATATAGTAACGTTTATGACGATGATGCTTTGTATGGAAATATAGTAGAGGCTATGAAGGGCCATGAAACTGTATTAGTAATGTCAGCAGGTAATCAGCGTCTTAATATTGCAGGACTACCAAGTTTAATTGCAATTGACCCTGATGTAGGTGATCGTGTAATTGTAGTAGGAAACTACGATGCAAGAAAAGATGGACTAGCAAGTTCAAGTAATACAGCAGGTACTCTTTGCTTAGATTATAATAGTACTACTAATTCATGTAATAACCAAAAACGTGTAAGCGATCGTTTTCTACTTGCTCCAGGACAGTTTGTAATGAGTGCTGACAATAATGGAGAATATCGTACAAACAGTGGTACGTCAATGGCGGCTCCAATGGTTAGTGGTGCGGTAGCAGTAGTACATCAGATGTGGCCACATATGACAGGCGCAAATGTAAGCAAATTGTTACTTGATACTGGTAATAAGGATATAGCTAACTACAATGTAAATTTACATGGACAGGGTTTACTTGACCTTGCAGAAGCGACAAGCCCACAGGGTGTTATTGGAATTCCAACAACAGGTCGTGTAAATGGTAGCAAAGTTGCTGTAAATGGTACAATTGCAGTTAGTGGTGGTAGTATTAGTGCATTGAACAATGTAATGGTTGTAGATGATTATGATCGTGACTTTTACATGAATGCAAATAATGACTTTGCAGTAGATACACGTACTACTAGTGCAACTCGTAATGCACAAGCAGGATATTCATCAGATTACTACTTAGGCTACGCAAGTGGACAAATTGTTCCAATTGGTAACGGCGCAATTACACTGAGTAATGATAGTAATGATTTTGCATTAGTTCAACAGTTTGATGGTATCAGCTTTGGGATTACTAATGAATCAGATACTTTCTTAGGTAATATTGCAGATAGTGATATTATGCGGGTAAATGGTGCAACAACTGCATATGCTGGTTATAACTTTGATAATGGAAACCTATTTGGTGGCGCACAGATTGGTGCAACCAGTTTAGATGTAGATGCCAATAGCTTCCTTAAACAAGCAGATACACTAATGAGCTATAGTGCAACCGCAGGTATTAAACAGACTGTAGGCAATTCAACAATTGGATTTGTTACAAGTATACCAGTTACAATTGCACAAGGTAATGCACAGTTTGCAATGCCAAGCAGTGTAAGTTCTACAGGAGATATTGAAATGGCAACATACAATAGCTCACTAGCAACAACTAGTCAAGAAGTAGACTTTGGTGTGTTTTATAATACTTCCTTAAATGATAATATCAGCTTTGATACTTTCTTGGAAGTACGCACTAATTATGCTGGTACAAATAATGATACAGCAGAAGCTGGATTTAACTTGAAAGTTACATTTTAATGTCAACCAACTATCAATACACAAGGGGGCGGCTAGAAGTTATAGCCGGCCCTATGTTTGCAGGTAAAAGCAGCGAACTTCTAAAAAGATTACTTTTTATAGAACACAGTGGTAAAAAAGTATTAGTTTTAAAACCAGTTATAGATGACAGGTATGATGATAATATGATCGTAACACACAATCAATTAAAACATAGTGCAGTGCCTGTTATTGATTTGGAATTAGTTAAAGACAATTATACAATTAAACCATATAATTTTCATACTATTTTTATTGATGAAATACAATTTTTTGATCCTAAAGAAACATTATGGTTTGTAGAAGAGGGATTGAGAACAGGTGTTAATTTTGTATGTGCTGGCCTAGATCAAGATAGTAGAGGAGTACCTTTTGATACAACAGCACGTATGCTTGCACTAGCAGATGATATTCATAAAATTACTGCATATTGTGCCATATGTGGCCAAACTGCATCTAAAACGCAAAGACTTAAAAAAGCAGGTGGACGCATTGCAGTGGGAGGTACAGAAACTTATGAACCGAGATGTGCTAGACATTGGGAAAGTAAATAATGAAATTAGGTGACGAAGATTGGGCTGTTGTAGTAAATCCTGACGGTAGTTTAAAAGGTGTACTTATGCCTGAAGGGGAAATTGACCTAACTAAAGTTCCAGTAGAAATACGCATGATGATTAAACTAGTTTATGACGACGATATTCTAGGTAGCGAAAACAAAACGATACATTAAAATGAGAAGGCCAGATTTAAAAATAAATAAGCCAGTAATTGTTAATAGTCATTTAGATGATACCTATCCTCTAAGCCTGAATTATACATTTCCTAATATAGGAGAACAAAACTGCGAAGATATTATTTGGCAAAATTTAATAGATGATACAAGCGAAATACCACAACATGAAATAGGTTTAAGTTTAACACAAAGCTATCAATATACTAAGTTAGATCCTGAGCCTACTATATTAGTCAGGTGGCAAGCCATAAGAACAAAAAACGGTCCTGAATTCAGAATAGGATTAGGAACAGATACACCTGGAGAAAAAGAGTCACCTCATATTATGCGAGGAAATTTTGAAGAAGGAATTGTTACATCTACCAATATTACAATATCAGAACATATAACATTGGGTTGTATAGATGGAGAATTAGCTATGAAAAAAGTACATGAAGATAAATGGTATAAAATACAACTAGGAGAAGCAATCGATGTCAAGAGAAGGATACTATGATTATATGGCCCGTAGACTAAAAGAAGAATATCCAGTAGACTTAATTAACGATAAAGAACAAACACAGGATCCGCTTAATACATTACAACAACTAATGATTATTACAGCAGAAGAATGTGGAGAGCTCACACAGCGTTGTTCAAAGATTGTCCGTAAATTTAATACAGTAGATGAAATTACAGAACAACAACGTGAGAAACTATTAGAAGAAGTTGGTGATGTTTATTGTATGATTAATCTAATGACAGAACACGGTGTCTTAGATTGGAAGCACATCTATGCACGTAGTAGTGTTAAAGAAGAAAAATTAAAAAAGTGGAGCAAATTAATTGGCAATAGATAGAACAGTTATTTGTTTGACTTTTAACTGTTTTTATAATATAATAGTTAAAATTAACAGGAGTTTAGATGCTAATGATTGAAAAATTAATTTATGGTGTTGCTGCAATTATCTTTATTGTAGGCATAGGATTTTATTTGCACCATATCTGGAGTGATTGTCTTCAAGATAATTCATTCCTAACTTGTGTAAGGATGTTAAACAAATGAAGCTAAGATATAGTGAAGCATTTTACAGCGTACAAGGTGAAGGTAAATTTGTAGGAGTACCTAGCGTATTTCTACGTACATTTGGCTGTAACTTTCGTTGTATGAATTTCGGTACAAATGAAACAAAAGATCGTTGGGAACAGCATAAAGAAGGCAAACGCTATAATGCAGAAGTAAAAGATCTTATTGATGCAGGTGTACATGAAACTACAAAAGAGTTTACAGACTTGCCAATTGTCCATACGGGCTGTGACACTTATGCAAGCATCTATCCTGAATTTAAACATTTTAATCGCGAAGCAACTATTGATGAAGTTGTAGAGCATTTATTGTCGCTTACACCAGAAGGTAAATGGACAATGAACAACGGCCAGGACGTACACTTAATACTTACTGGCGGCGAACCTTTGTTGGCGTGGCAACGACTGTACGTAGATTTATTCGAGCATCCACGTATGAAAGATTTAAAGAATGTTACATTTGAAACAAACACTACACAACCTTTACACGAAGAGTTTTTCAACTATCTCCACGATCAAGATAGATTTGAAGTTACTTGGAGTTGTTCCCCAAAGCTATCTGTCAGCGGAGAACCTTGGGAAACTGCTATTAAACCTGACATTGCTAGTGAGTATAGCCTCGTTGACGGTAGCGACATTTATTTTAAGTTTGTTGTGGCTACTGAAGACGATTTTGAAGAAGTCGGCAGAGCTGTCAGTGCGTATGAGCGAGCGGGAATTAGATGCCCTGTATACCTCATGCCACTCGGAGGAAGATCAGAAGAATACAACCTTAATGTCAAAGAAGTCGCAGAAGCATGCATGGAAAGAGGATGGAGATTTACCCCCAGACTCCACATCAGTTTATTCGGAAATGCCTGGGGGACTTGATAAACTTAATATCAAACAAAAAACTCAACTTGAAAAAGCAATGAAAGCACCCATTGATCAAGACAAAATACGTAAAGCAGGTTTATAATGAGGATGCCACAAACTTTGATTTCAACTGATGTTGTTATAGGTATGCCGCACCTTCTTGCTAATGGCGAACTAAACTTAAACCATTTTGTTAAGTTAACTGGTGATGCACATTGGAGAGTGCAAGTTGATAATCCTAGTCAATTATATGAAAATGGCAAGCGAGTATATAATAGTTTCTTGCATACTGATATCAATATCACAGAACAATTTCGTGAAGATGATGCGTTTATAATGGAAACAACTGGCGAACAATTGGATGATTATATCTATTGTAGTACACATAAATTTAATAATAATACAATTAAGATGTATACAGTTGGTATCCATGTACAAGATCACAAAGTATTACGTGTAGATAAAACTGGTGTTCGTCGTGCCAACTTTTGGGATAAGCATAGAACACAAAAGCTAGGTATTACAACAGCAGATTATTTAGAACAATATGAGACAAGTTACTTGGTAGACTTTAATAGTGCAGGTATTTTATATTGTGCTAATTATATCACATTTGCGTATCGCTATATGGATAAACATAATTTCTTTAAAAGATTAAGTGAAATCTATTATTTTGGAAATATTAATCCAGGCGAGAAAATATTTATTGGACAGGATAAATTTCATGATCTAATCATGTATAGTGAAGACATGACACCTATTTGTAAGTTTGGTGGAAGCAATATATGATACAAATTTTGGAGAATAAAAGATGAATGAAACATGCGAAGATTGTCGAATTGAGATAACAACCAAAGGTATTAAAGTTGAAGACACTGGTAGCTTATACTTAGAAGCAGGCATATTAATAGGATTTCTTTTCTTAGTAAGTCTAATGTATATTGGAAAGAAATGGATTGATAAAAAATTTAAATGATAGATAGTATATACGATTTTTGGGGAATAAAAGATGAACATATTTTCAGTGATGAATTTACAGGGTATGAAGACCTTTATCCCCAATTTGACACATTTACTAAAGATGTGTACGATGCTAATCCTAGTGACACTATTGACAGGGTTTTTGAGTTATATCGTAATCGAAATCTTATTCCTATTACATATTTCACTGAGCAAGGAATAAGGCAAAAAATTAAATCCTTTAGAACTAAGTCCTATAACGGTGTGCAAAATGGAAGACTTGGATTAGGCAACAACGCAGGACAAACTCTTAATAGATTTATCTTTACTAATATGCAAACTGCTGAGCCCAAAGGAAGAGGATCCAATTCTTTAAGAGATAGATTTAATGATGAGAAAAAACTTAAACGTGCTATTCGTATTTGTTTTGAGTTTAGAGAAGGAAACAAATTAGTATATCCTACAGCAATGCGTAGAGCATTAGAACTAGTTACTGGTGAGAATGTAACAAACTTTAAAGCACAGAACGCTCGTGCTATTGTAGAGCATCTGTGTCCTGTTATGTGGGGAAGAGTTTATGATTACAGTTGTGGATATGGTGGAAGATTATTAGGTATAAGTAGTAGTAACATGGGATACACCTATGTGGGCACCGACCCTAATACCGAAACATTTAATTATCTAAATTATATGAACACTTTTTTAAACAGCGATAGTGAAATTATACAAGACGTAAGTGAAAATTACCAAAGCGAAGATATTGACTTAGCATTTAGCAGTCCACCTTACTTTAATTTAGAAAAGTATAGTGATGAACCTACACAATGCATGGTTAATTATACTACATTAGACGAATGGTTTGAAGGGTATGTTGCTCCAACAATGAAAAACATACACAAAGGACTAAATGATGAAGGAATATTTGCTACGAACATTGCTGACTATAAAAGCTATGGAAACAAGGAATTCAATGTTGTGGAAGACTGGATTTCGACGGCTGGCAAGATGGGTTTCGAGCATACAAAAACGATCAAAATGATGTTAAACACACGACCTGGTGTTGGAAATGACAAACTAGAAGGTCGAGAAAAATGGGAAGGCGTATACGTCTTTAAAAAGAAATGAATACAAAAATAAATGAATGGACTGAGGAATTTAGTTTCTTAGATGATGATGATAGATTAGTTCATCTGATAGACTTGGCAAAAAAACCAACCAATCTACCAGTTGAACTACGTACAGATGATAGACTAGTACACGGATGCATGAGCCAAATTTGGGTCGATGTTGGTGTGCAAGAAGATTTGGTACAAGTTTACTATGATAGCGATGCTATGATTACAAAAGGTATCACTAGTGTAGTTGCTGATTGTTTTAGCGATATCCCATTGGATGAAGCAAAGCAATTAACTAAACAAGATTTTGAGAAGTTAGGTATCAAAGAACTTCTTTCAGTACAACGTAGAAACGGGCTAGGAAGTCTTATACAAACAATTTCTACGAAAATAAAAACATTATAGGAAAATAATATAATATGAACGACTATATTTTTACAAGCGAAAGTGTCAGTGATGGACACCCAGATAAAGTAGCAGATCAAATTAGTGATGCACTGGTTGACGCTGGACTTAAAGCAGGCGACGAAACTACTCGTGTCGCGGTTGAAACACTTGTAACCACTAATTACGTAACATTGGCGGGCGAAGTAAAAAACTTTAACGTTACTAACGATGAAGTTGAACAAATTGTTAGAGACAAAGTTAAAGAGATTGGCTACGAACAAGATGGTTTCCATTGGGAAAAATTAACAATTGATAATAAAACCATTAATAATAAATTACACAGCCAGAGTGCAGACATTAGTTTAGGTACTGATGACTTTGGTGCAGGTGATCAAGGATTAATGTTTGGTTATGCAAGTAACGAAAATGAAGCATTCTTGCCATCACCAATTCATTATTCGCATGAACTACTAAAAAAATTAAAAGAGTATCGTAATGACGGATATGATTTTTTATTACCTGATGCAAAGTCACAAGTGAGTGTCCAATATGTGGGCGGTAAACCAAAACGTATTGATCAAATTGTTGTTTCACATCAACATAAAGAAGGCTTTTCTCACAGTACTGTGGCACCTGCACGTGATGCAGCAGAAGAAATATTAGGAGATTTAGTTGATAAAAATACAATATGGCATATTAATCCTACTGGTAACTTTGTTATTGGTGGTCCTGACGGCGATACCGGACTTACCGGACGCAAAATTATTGTTGATACCTATGGCGGCTTTGCTCCTCACGGCGGTGGTGCTTTTAGTGGTAAAGATCCTACCAAAGTAGACCGTAGTGCGGCATATATGGCACGTTGGTTAGCTAAGAACGTGGTAGCAGACAATATGGCAGACTGGTGCCAGATACAATTATCATATGCTATTGGTGTAAAAGAACCTACTAGCATCTATATAGATAGTAATGGACACAATCGTAGCATTCAAAAGTTCATTGAAGATAATATTGATTTAACACCAAAAGGAATCATTGACAGATTTGACATGTACAATTATTATGGATATAGTGAAAACTGTGTTTATGGTCACTTTGGTAATAAAAACGTTCCTTGGGAACAGATCGGATGGTAAATTATGGGATGGTGGAATAAGCTAACTCAAAAATTAAAAACAAATAAAAAAGAACAGGATATCCTTACTGAAAAAGAAAAAGCAACTGCACGTGGGGATCCATTTGTAAAAGTTATAGAAGTTAATATTGATCCTGAAAATCCAGGACAAGGATATTTTGAGCTAGACTGGAATCAACTATTTGTTGCACAACTTTTGGAAGCTGGATATAGTGGAAAAGACGAAGAAGAAATAATTGATTCTTGGTTTACTAATTTATGTAGAGGTATCGCAGAGGACGTCAATAATGCTTGACGTCCTTTACTCTTTACTGTATAATGGTACTATAACAGGAGACTATTATGGGAACAGGAACAGTGAACAGTAAACTTCGATATATTGAAAGTCTTAAGAAAAAACACCGTAGTTTAGATAATGAAATTTTATCATTACCAATAAGTGTAAGTGATTATCGAGTAAAAGAACTTAAAACTAAAAAACTACATATCAAACAAGAAATTGCAAAATTAACAAACGAACTAAATGAGGTCTAAATGAGTAATACCTATATACTGGTAGATGCAGCTAATATGTTTATGCGAGCTCGACATGTTGTCCGTGGCGACGACATGAGTACTAAAATTGGCATGGCATATCATATTATGTTTAATAGTATCAATAAAGTATGGCGTGATCAGGATGGCTCACATGTTGTAATGTGTCTTGAGGGACGAAGCTGGCGCAAGGACTTTTATGAGCCTTACAAGCGAAATCGTAAAGAAGCTATTGCCGCTAAAACAGATCGTGAGCAACAGGAAGATCAGCAGTTTTGGGACGCTTTTGATGAGTTCCAATCATTTATGCGTGACAAAACAAATGTAACAGTATTACAAGATCGTATATGTGAAGCAGATGACTTTATTGCACGTTGGATACAGAATCATCCTAACGACAAGCATTGCATTGTAAGTAGTGACAGTGACTTTTATCAATTGCTTAGTGAGAATGTAACACAATATAATGGTATTACAGGACAACTTATTACAACTAGCGGTATCTTTGATGACCGTGGTAAGCCAGTTATTGATAAGAAAACTAAAGAGCCTAAACTGATAGGCGATCCTGAATGGTTATTGTTTGAAAAGTGTATACGTGGTGATACTGCTGATAATGTGTTTAGTGCATGTCCAGGTGCTCGTAAGAAAGGCACTAAGAATAAAGTAGGTATGTTAGAGGCATTTGAGGATCGTAACACAAAAGGTTACAATTGGAATAACTTTATGTTACAGCGTTGGGTAGATCATAATAATGATGAGCATCGTGTGTTGGAAGACTATCAACGCAACGTGCATATTATTGATCTTACTGCACAGCCTGATAATGTAAAGGAACAGTTAGATAAAGCTATTGTAGAGCAAGTACAGAAAGAACGTAAGTCGCAAGTAGGTATACACCTTATGCGTTTATGCGGCAAACATGACTTAGCTAGATTGGCTGAAAGAGTGAATGATCATGCAGTATACTTGAATAAGGCATACAATGACTGATCTGCATCTTTTTAAATGGTATGATTGGATTGTAATATTAGTATTTTCCAATTTATTTCATACATTTTTGTTTGCGACACTATTTGGTGGAGGAATCATTACAGCAATTATTTTAGCTTTACTGTGGGAAGGATGGAAAATTTATGAAAAATGGAGAATTGGATATTATGACACATAACGAATATACTGATAAACTTAAACGTGGAGTTTTTGAAGTTACATTTAATAAAATTAGCGGAGAGCAAAGGATAATGAATTGCACTTTGCATCCACGTGTTTTGCCCAAAGCTATAAAAGAAGACACAATGTCACAAAAAAAGATTCGTGAACTAAACGAAGAAGTAGTAAGTGTCTGGGATGTTAAGGCGGATGGCTGGCGTGCATTTAGAGTAGAAAATGTTACAGATTTTAAACGTTTAGGAGCGGCATGTACTTGTGGTAAAACACAAAGTGCAATTAAAACTTGTGATGGATCTCATAGTAACGCATAATGTATAATACTATTGAGCTTATAGAAGATAAATTTTGGATTGTAGAATCTAAAATTGGTAAAGTAGGTACTATTAGAAGAGTATCTACTGGCTATGAGTTCTTTAATCAATTGGATAAAACAACTACAAATATAGATAACCTCAATGACTTTGGTAGCATAGAGAAACAAGAGACAGATCTCAAAACATGTCAAGGTTATCCTACTAATAGTAGTATAGTATATAATGGCGAGCATGAAAAATTGCCTATATTTTATAAAAAGCCAAGTATGAAGCAACCACATGCTGCAGGCTATTATATAATAAAGTTTAAGAAATGGTTACCTAGTTTCTGTCCTAGACTATCTACGCTACAGAGCTATGAGTACAATGGTCCTTTTTTAACAGAATGGGACATGAACTTACAACTTAAAAGGGTTAAAAAATATGATTAGATATATAGCTATATTGCTTTTATTAGCAACACAAGTAAACGCTCAAGGACTGGGCATAGATATTCTTCCTGATGTACCTGATATAGAAACGTCACCTGAACCAGCACCACCACCGCCTGAAGACAGTCCTTTGAAAAGTTATGAAACAGGAATGATGTGTGGTAATAGTCAAGTTATAATGGCCATGATGATGTCTGCAGGTAAACAAGTTTTTGTAACTGGAGAAAAGTATCCACAGGATCCAGGTATTTTTCAATACACTGCATTACTAATTAATGCAACTACTGGAGAATATAGTTTTGTATTCATTGCTCCACAGTTTAATAAGACTTGTATTGTTTATCAAGGTACTGGACTTAGATTAATACGCCCAGACAACCAATAACACATGTTTTAATTGAAATTCTTATAAATAAGTATGTCGGGGGACAATACGTAGTAAGGATAAAAATTAAAACATGGCTAGACCAAAACCAACTATATTACTGGAACACGTAGATAAAAACTATAACTCAGAGCAAATCTTAGAGGCAAGTGCAATTTACGCTGTTTTTTACAAAGCACAACCAATTAACCTAAGAACATTAAGTACTTTAGTAAACTATCCAGGACCCAAATACAAAAAGATAAGTTTCAGTAACAGCGGACATGCTTTTAATTTGGCTGCAAGATTAAATAAACAGTTTAACACTGATGATTTTACAGTAGTAAGACTACTTGAAGGAGAAGTAGTTACACGTGATGGAGATAAAAAATAAACTGATTAGCTCTCTTGGTAATACAGGAGAAGACAAGCTATTTCAGAGTAAAAACTCACTAAGGCTTACTAAGCACGGATGCAAAATTTTCTGTGCAAACTTTGACCATTGGACATTTTTTTTAGATAATAAAATAACTACAGGGCAGATAATTCATTTACAACGTAAAATGAAGATGCCCTATTATTTTGACACAAAGAAAGTAATGTTATTCAGTGAGCGTGATGCATTTATGGCCAAACTAGGAGGAGTAGATGCATGGATAGTAAGCAAATGACATCCTTAGATTTACACGGATATACAGTACATAATGCTTGGAATATATTTAATAGACATCTTTCTGATTGCTTTTTTAATGGTATTAAAAGTACCATAATAGTTACTGGCCACGGGCAAATATCAAACGAAATTATAGCATGGACACATAATAGCGAATATGCATCAGGATGCAGTAGGCTAGATCCAAATACTGGTGCATATACTGTACAAATTAAAAAATCCAAACATACGAAAAACAAAGACAGAAGACCTGATACGTCTCTCAATATAAAAGAACTATACGTGAGATATAACAGAAATTAATTTAATTTTATTGTCTTTTTTTGCTTGACAACCAATGCGTCTTACTGTAATGTGTAAGAGTAAGTTAGTTAACAAAAAGGAATATCGAATGTCTACTATTACAGAAACACGCACTGTAAAGATTTCAGAAGCAAAAATACTTATTACACGAGCGTTTAAGAAAAAACGCCCTGTATTCCTTTGGGGACCTCCAGGTATTGGTAAATCAGAGCTTGTTGAAGGTATCGGTGCAAGCGGTGTTATGGGTAACACTCATGTAATTGATTTACGTCTTGCATTGTTTGAGCCCACAGATTTACGTGGTTATCCAGCGCCAGATATGGAAACTAAACAAATGATTTGGCTTCCTGCCGCAGATCTACCAACTGCTGAAATGGCAGCTATGTATGATACTGTTATTTTGTTCTTAGATGAACTTAATAGTGCCGCACCTAGTGTACAGGCCGCAGCGTATCAGCTTATTCTTAATCGTCGAATTGGACAGTATGTATTACCTGACAATGTTGTTATTATTGCTGCAGGTAACCGCGAAACAGACAAAGGCGTTACATATCGTATGCCTAAGCCACTTGAGAATCGTTTTGTACACTTTGAATTACGTGTAGACTTCCAAGATTGGTTAAACTGGGCAGTTGCTCCAGAAAACAACATCGATGCAGATGTTGTTGGTTATATTAGTTTTGCAAAAGGCGACTTATATAACTTCGATCCACAATCTAGCTCACGTGGTTTTTCCACACCGCGATCATGGACATTTGTTTCAGAATTGCTAGAAGATAGTGAAGACTTGAGTGCAGGATTGCAAACAGATTTAGTTGCAGGATGTATTGGAGAAGGCATTGCTGTAAAGTTTATGTCACATCGTCAAATTGCTAGTGACTTGCCAATGCCAGAAGATGTATTGGATGGTAAAGTCAAGAAACTTGAAACATCAGAAATTAGTGCAGCATATGCCCTTGCTACCAGCTTATGTTATGAGTTGCGTGATCGTAATATTAACGGCGAAAAATCAGGCAAGATGGATAACTTCCACAAAAGTTTTTCAAACTTTATCGGATTTATGATGGATAATTTTGAGACTGAAATGGTTATTATGGCAAGCCGTATTGCAATGCAACAATATAAGTTGATGCCAAAGCAAGACAAAATTGAACGATTTGAGGAGTATTTTAACCGTTATGGTCGACTCGTACTTGACGCCTAAATTAAAGGAGGGAGAGCAAGTAGACCTCTCCCTTTATTCGCCTCGTCAAAGAACTAATATCCGTTTATATGGATTAGATTTTAAAGACGCACTTCCAGTAGATATATTTGAATATAAGACTAAATGGAAGTCCACTGCAACAAAAGTAGACATCAGAGGTAATTATACAAAAGCTCAAAAATGGTGCAAAACAAATTGCTTCCATCAAGATTTTGAAGTACAAAAATATGCAAACCCAGATGATTCGCATGCAGTTTATTTTAAAAACCCTGAAGAAGCTATGCTTTTTAAACTTTCAATTTAATGCTTGACAACCTCTCAAATACCATGTATAGTCTATGAGTAAGTTAATGAAGGATCATCACATGCAGAAAACAGCTGAAGAACGCATTACACAGAGTAGAGTAAGACTACTACTCACTCGCCCTTGGTTTGGCCAACTTGCCATCCGTCTCAAGTTAAAAGATGCAAGTGAATGGTGCCCTACAGCGGCAACAGATGGTCGTCAGTTTTTGTTTAATCGAGAGTTTGTTGATAGACTAGATGATGACGAACTTGACTTTTTAGTAGGACATGAAGTTTTACACTGTGTATTTGATCACATGGAAGCACGTGGAGATCGTTTACATAGGCTATATAATGCCGCCGCAGATTATAATATTAACATGACTCTTATTGAACAAAATGTAGGTAAAATAATTGGGGAAGATAAACTAGATGGTGGCAAGCCTTGCTTAGACTGGAAGTATACAGGTTGGAACTCGTATGAAATATATGATGACTTACTTAAAAATATGCCAGAAGCAATAGGTATGGACTTTCACTTAGATCTGGATGGATCAGGAGATGGTGAAGGCGAGGGCGAAGGCAAAGGTGGGTTTAAGCCTATGTCTTCAGAAGAGCGTAAAGCATTACAAGACGAAATTAAACAAGCTGTAATTCAAGCAACACAAGCTGCAGGTGGAGAAGCACCTGAGGCTGTTAAGCGTATGATTAATGAATTAATTGCGCCTAGAATGGATTGGCGTGATGTACTTAGAACACAATTAGAAAGCTCAATAAAATCAGACTTTACATTTATGCGTCCTAGTAAACGTAGCGGACAAGTTATATTTCCAGGTATGAATAGAGACGAAGAGCTAAATATATGTGTGGCGCTAGACACATCTGGCAGTATTAGTGCAGACATGTTGCGTGTCTTCCTTAGCGAAGTACAAGGCATTATGGACCAATACCAGAGCTACAAGATCCATATCTTCCAATTCGATACAGGAGTATATGGCGATGATTGCTTTACAAGCGATGATGGTCGTAACCTAAGTGAATATGAAGTTGTTGGTGGCGGTGGCACTGATTTTGACGTTGTGTTCAATCATCTGAGTGAACAAAACATAGAACCTGACCAATTAGTCATGTTCACTGACGGCTTACCTTGGGGCTCCTGGGGAAACCCAGATTACTGTGATACACTATTTGTTGTACATGGTGATCCAAAGCATAGCATTCAGTCTCCGTTTGGGGTTACAATTCATTATGATTAGGTTAATTAAAAATGGTGGCAGTTTGAGCGAATCGGACTTGGCATTAATAAGTGGTACTGAGTTACTTTTAGATATGATGCGTAATCGTGTCCTTATAGTTGTCCAAACCAAAGAAAAGGTTGAATGGGAAGAACTAATAAGAAACACAACAGGTTTGTATCATATTAGAAGTTTAGACAAAAGTGATAGTGTATATCAAATTTGGTTTGAACTTAGTGACGATTTAGTACAATTTGAAAAAGATTTAATGGTAAGTAAATTAGCAAGAAACTAATACCATAAATAAACATAGTATTTAATTATTCAAAGGAGAATAAAATGAGCGAAGAGCAAACACAAATTGCCATTTCTGATCTAGTCTTAGCGGCGAATATAATCGATTTGGCAACTCAACGTGGCGCTTTTAAAGCGGCAGAAGCAACTCAAGTAGGAGATTGCTTTACCAAACTGGTAACTTTTGTAAAAGCAAATACACCAGCAACTGAACCAACGGAAGGCTCTACACAACCTGTAGAGGAGAGTGAAAAAAATGAGTAGAAATATAAAACATGTAGGACAATTAGTCAATACACAAAAAAAAGTAGTAGTGGTATTCCGCGAACTACCAGATGATGCTAACCATTGCTTAGTGGTAGATACAGATGCACTTCCAGATTGGATGCATGATAATATTATTACGGCAGTCGAATCACCAGGTGCTCAAGCATGTGCCAATTTCTATGAGTATGCAGAAAGAATGGTCTTTACAGACGGTACTAATATGCTACAAACTCTACATCAAACTAACCGTTTGCAACATCAAAAAACAAGTAATGTTATGATGACTCCAAATAATACAATTTCAATACCTTTAGATGAACTTAACGGTATTATTAGAGAGCAAACAGATGGTGAACCAGTGGTAGCTCCGCCAGAAGATCAATTGGGAATGGCAGGCCAAGAGTCCGAAACTCTAACTGAATCAACTACACCAGAAATTCCTAGTGTATCTAATCCAGATCCAGGCCCAGTTGAAATCGATGATGTTGATATGGCACAAACTTTGATTGCACAAGCAGATCAGTTTGCAGCCGAAGCAGAAAGATTACGCCAACAAGCATATGAATTGAATCCTGATTTAAAGCCTAAGAGGGGCAGAAAATCAAAAGCTCAGCTTGAAGCTGAAGCGGCAGCAGCCGCGGCGGTTGCAAAGGTAACCGCATAATATTGGAAGCAATTTAAAATGACAAAAGATAATAATAAAGGAGAAGAATGGTCAGACTCAGGTAATACAGAATTTAAAGTAGTATTAGGTGATTATGGAACCGTTCCAGAAGATATCAACTATTACATGAAGAATAGTGAAATGGCAAGATACCCAGAAGTAACACTGTTTGACTTTCTTCGTGATAGACCCGACAAGGAATGGATTAAATTTTGTGAAGAGACAGGTGCTGATTTAACTACAGAACGTGACCCTGCACAAGATTATATCGGAAACTTCCGCCAAGTATCGGACAATAAAGACAAATGGATTCAGTATATGTTGGATAATGAAGCAACATGTCAGAAAAAATTTACTGAGAAAAGACCATATCATGCAGGTGTTAACGAGCTTACATTAAACTTGCCAATGAAATGTGGATATAATTGGGCTAACAATTGTGAATATAATTGGGGTCTATATGGAGACACAAGTAACCAAATTAAGCAACTGATTGGTCAAGAAATGTTTGACGAATTGGGTATGGATATGGAAACATGTTTACCACGTTTATTGGCATACTTGCCTGGACAAACATTGCCTTTCCACTTTGATTTTATGGGAAACTGGTATAGACTAAATGAACATTTAAATCCAAGTGCAGAAACACGTAGATGTGATGGCGGCAAGATCGTTAGATACTTAGTGTTTATTACAGATTGGCATTGGGGTCATATGTTACAAATGGCAAATACATTTTATCCTAGGTGGAAAAGTGGTGATGTTTATGAGTTACCAGAGCATGTATACCATTGTAGTACAAATGCTGGCATGAGTGTAAAAGTTTCGCTTAGTTTAACTGGGTACTTACCGGGTACCTAAAAATAGTAAATAGTAATATAGTACAAGGAAATTTTATAATGCCTATTGAGCGCAAGGACCGTTCTTTTGATCTTATCTTTGATCAGGTAAGTATGGATACCATACCTGCTGATTATATAATAGAGGTCACTATCACGTTAGCCGACAACACACAAATGACACTCTATAGAGATGATTTAATGATGATAGACGGAGGACAACATGATGCGCTTGGTGGATTACATCGAGAAGATATGGTTGACGTTTCAGTCAAACTTGACTTTGAATCAATTAAAGAAGACGTAATATCAGGCGTAGGCGACTACCTTGGAAAATATTTTAAGTAGGAAAATATGAACAACATATGGTTTTGCGGAATTCCTGGAAGTAAATGGAGCGGCATAGATATTGTAATGCGACATCTACTTCCAGCAGACCGCTCAGACGAAACTCCAAACAGAACACAATATCATAGACCAAGAACCAAAGAGGATGACAACAACGGTCATCGAGGAAGTTATTGGGGACCTGGTATGGGTTGTGGTGAGGATTGGACAGATTTTAATTTTGTTGAACCTCATAAATTAATTGATGACATTAACAATGTATTCTCAGGTGATGGGTATCGTATTATTAAAAGTCATTTCTTTGCCCGTAATTTTAATCTAGACTATATCTATAATCACTTTCCTGGTGATTATATATTCTTAGTGTATAGAGAACCGCAAAAAAGTTTTGCATGGTGGAGTGAAGTCATGTGTTTTGACGAACTACACTACCCTGATTATAGACCTGGTTATAGAGACTATAATAGAATGTGGGAACTAATGTGGCAGGAAAGTTCTAAAATAACAGACTTTGCAATGCGTAAAAATATGGACTGGCAAAAGTATGATCCTAAAACTTCTTTTAGTACTTTACCAGGCTTTGATAAAAAAGCGGCTAAATACGTTGACAATAGACAACCAGATGTATATACATCCGTAGTAAAAATTCCTGGAGAATCTAATACTACATATGAGTTTGTCAAACACCAAACATAGGAAAATTAATGTCAGAAGATCAAAAATTACCCAGTGACACCTTTTGTATTTTGCCCTGGATACATTTAAGTACAAGACCAGACGGAAGTATGCGAGTATGCTGTACAGCAAATGCTAGTAGTGTAGGAGCAACCAACGATAAGAAACATGGCGGTAGAGTTGGAATCGTTAAAACAGAAGATGGAAAGCCAGCCAATTTAAACACTACAGATTTAAGCACCGCATGGAATAATACATATATGCGAGGTGTAAGGAAAATGATGCTTGCAGGGAAAAAGCCAGCAAGTTGTCTAAAGTGTTATAAAGAAGAAGATGCAGGACATATGAGTAAACGCCAATGGGAGACTGCCTATTGGATGCGTGATGGTATTGACATTGATGAGCTTGTAAGAGAAACATATGAGGATGGTAGCACAAATAGTAAACTAAGATATATTGATATCCGTATGGGTACAAAATGTCAATTAGGATGTGTAATGTGTTCTCCTCACGATTCAAGCGGTTGGGTAAAAGACTGGCAAGGATTGTATCCTAAAATCTCCAATGAGAGCCTTAAAGAAACTATGGTTTGGGCAAATAAAGGCAAAACATTTGGCGCAAGTTACAACTGGCATAAAGATAATCCAGTGTTTTGGGAACAGTTTTATGCACAAATTCCATTCATTAAACAACTATATTTTGCTGGTGGCGAATCAACTGTTATTGACGAGCATTATGAAATCCTAGATAAAGTTATTGAAATGGGATATGCAGATCAAATCGAAGTCCGCTATAACAGTAATGGTATCGAGTTACCTGATAGATTGTTAGAGCAATGGAAACATTTTAAAAAGGTACGTTTCCATTACAGTATTGACAGTATTGGTGCAATGAATGATTATATTAGATACCCTAGTCAATGGGATCACCAATTGGAAATGTTTAACCGTTTGGATACACAGACAAGTAATAATGTAGAAGTTACTATTGCTTGTGCAGTGAACGCTCTTAACATTTTCTATATTCCAGATTTCCTTAAATGGAAACTAACAGAGAGTGGATTACACAAAACAAATATGTGGCCATTTGGTGCAGGTGGTATTAACTATCACTTTGTATACTGGCCAGGACACTTAAATGTCAAAGTACTACCAGATGAATTTATGGATAAATGTGAAGCCAAATACGAAGAATTTATTGAATGGTGGAAAGAAAATTGGGAACTAGGTGTTCCTAGTTGGCACAAAGGTAAAGTAACATATGACGAATGGGAAAATGCAAGTTACGGCATTAAACGTCTACGTGGTATGATTAGTTTTGCACGTAGTGAAGATTGGACACGTAGACTACCTGAATTTAGAGAGTATTTAACGAAATTAGATGCCCAGAGAGGCACTGACTTTAGAGCCACTTTTCCAGAGATGGCCTATTTATTAGATGAACCAGAGGATGAATAAATGAAAAATATTATTATTGCAAGTTTACTTGCTTTATTTGCAACAAGTGCAAATTCAGAAGATCTAACAATTGACATGCTAAACAAGCGTGATGATGGTGCTAAGATGGTATACAGTGAAGATATTGCATATATTGATGTAGGCGATACAATTACATGGGTACCAACATCAAAAGGACACAATGTAGAATTTATTGCAGGTCCAGATGGTTGGGACGCACCACGTAAATCAAAACTAGGTAAAGAAGTCGAAATGACATTTGACACACCAGGCGTATATTTGTATCAGTGTTCACCACACAAAACAATGGGTATGATTGCTATTGTTATTGTAGGCGATATGACACAAGAAGGTGTTGACGCTATCAAAGGCGCCAAAGTAAAAGGCAAGTCAAAGAAAAAACTAAAAGCATTGTTAAAGGACCTATAATGATATATATCTTAGTTGCATTGGAAGGCGAACTACCTGATCACAGTAGTTTAAATCCTGAAAAATTTAAAGTATGGTATACTGGTGTTGGCAAAGTCAATGCAGCTATGATGGCAACACTTGCGGCAGCACAGGACGATTGTTCATTGATTGTTAATTATGGTACAGCAGGTACACTTGTACCTGAGCTTGCAGGTAAAATATACGATGTAGGCATTGTACGACAGAGAGATATGGATGCTCGTCCACAAGCAGAACTTGGTACTACTCCTTTCGAGAATACTGGATTTGAATCTTCATTACGAATTGCTGAAAATAATATGGTATTATCTACAGGAGATAATTTTGTAACTTCAAAACCAGAATTAAATAGTCATATAGTTGACATGGAAGGTTATGCTATTGCAAAAGTTGCTGCTGTTTTTAATAAAAAAATTCGTATTGTAAAATATGCAAGTGATTTTGCAGATGAAAATGCTGCAGAAGAATGGGAAGCAAATCAGGCTAAAGGTGCTGATCTGTTTTTAGAATTATTTAAAGATATGTAATATGGATGCACCTAAGAATTTATGTATATTTCCTTGGGTGCATACCGCTGTTGATATAGCAGGAGAGCTAAAACCCTGTTGTAGATTTAGTAACAAACCAAACGAATTGCCTACTGTTGCACAAGGTTTAAAACAAGGCTGGGCTCAGGGCGATTATTATAGCAAACTTAGACAACAGTTTTTAAATAATGAACAACCATCTGGTTGTTCTAGATGCTTTAAGGATGAAGAAACATCAGGAAAGAGTATGCGTACTGATGCTAATAACACCTATCTAAAAGATAACACATTTACAAACCCCCCTAAACTAAAATTTTTAGAGATGGCATTTAGCCATCATTGTAATCTTGCTTGTAGAATGTGTAATGAAGGCTATAGTAGCAAATGGCTTGCCATAAAAAGACACACTAACACTCCCCTTACAGAAGACATTACAGAGGATCTAGACTTTAGTATAGACTGGTTTGATACAGATTTATCTAGTATTGAACGTGTAAAGTTAGTAGGAGGAGAACCTTTGCTTGCAAAACAACACGACGAGTTTATCAAAAAATTAGCAAGCCAGAGTAGCAATATTAGTAAAGTACAAATTGACTATCATACAAATGCAACTATATTACCTAGTAAAAAGGTACTAGAAACGTGGAAAAAACTTAAAGCACTTACAATAGTATTAAGTATAGATGGGTATGGTAAATTAAACGAAACACTAAGACCTGGACCGTATGAATGGAAAGACATAGATAACACTTTTAATTTTTATTTAAACTTAAAAGATACAGGTTTTCCTATAACAATGCGTGTACATTTTGTTGTAAGTAGATTTAACATTTTTAATTTACAGCCTTTATTAGACTATATTGAAAGCAAAGGTACTGGGTATAGCATGGATATTGCCAGACGTCCTTTTCATATGTGCATTGCAAATATGGATTCAAAGGATAAAGAACTAGCCAAAGAATATATTAAAAACTTAGATATATATGAAACGTTTAGAAAAAGATTGTTAAATACATTAGAACAGGAATCAGAAAAAACATATACTGATGAACAAATCATAGACAAAGAAAAAGTAATAGACAATTACTTTAATCAAGATATAAGAGAACTATTATGAGCGGATTTTGTGCTTTACCATTTGTACAATATAGTACATATAATGGAGGTCGATATAGGCTTTGCTGTATGGCAAAGGAGCCAGAAGAACTTGTGGATCAAGAAAAACTTGGGATCCAGGGTACATGGAATCACGACTACATAAAAGATGTACGCAGACGCATGGCAGAAGGGGAGTGGCTTCCTGAATGTGTAGAATGTGAACATTTAGAAAGAAATAATATAGTTAGCTCACGCCAATGGGAAAATGAGGTGTGGGAAGACGTAATTGACGAAGTGGTTGCTGACGCTTCCGTCAACGATTGGGAGGTAGAACAACCTTTACAATTTGATTTCAGGCTTGGCAATTTATGCAATTTACAATGTCAGATGTGCAATAAAGAGGCTTCACACTTAGTAAGTGTCGAGCGAGCGCAAATGGTTGAAAGCGGACTCGGGGCTGACCATCCTGATTGGCATGGCATGATTGCAAATAAGAAGCAGGCTCTTCTTCAACCTGGAATAGACTGGGCGAGCTTTGAGGAAATGATTGGGAAAGCTCGTAAAATCAAACTAATAGGCGGGGAACCAACGGTTGCAAAGGATATGTTTACTTTGTTAGACCTCGCAGTAGAATCCGGACACGCCAGTCACATCGAACTTAGTTTCTATACCAATATCACTAATATGCAAGATAGATGGTTAGAACAATTAGGGAAGTTCGAAAAAGTGATAGTAAACTGTAGCTTGGAGGGCATGGAGGACATGAATGATTATTTGCGTCCGCCCTCCAAGTGGTCTTCTGTCTGGAAAAATTTTGATAAGCTAGTCAAATATAGCAATACTAAAGAAGGTAAACGTATTAAAGTACGAGTTACCACAGTCAATCAAATGACAAATGCATTACATATAGCAGAGTTTTGGAGATTTATGCACGATTACCAAATGACTAGCGATAGAGGTATTGGTATGAGTAGTAACCAACTTATTGAGCCACACTATTATAGTTTGGCACATGCACCACAATGGCTTAAAGATGAACAGGAAAAACAAATACTAGAATTTTTATCCAGCATAGGTAATAGTCCACATTTTGAAGACTATGAGGAACCTTTAATGGAAATTATTAATTTTGGTAAAGATCCAGAACACCAATATAATCCAGCAATAATGAAACAATATGTAGATATAACTGAAAACTATGATAAGTTTCGTATGCATGATGTAATGACAGTAGCCCCAGAATTTAAACGCATAAAAGATGAACTTAATGATTGACAAATGTTTTACTATGTGCTAGACAAGTAAAATAAACATTAAGGAGAATATCATGAACTATGTTGTAACAGAACCCGGTTTAACGTTTTTAAGTCATTCTCAAAAACTTAGCCTACAAAATTACAATCTTGCAGTGCAAGTATTTGGCTCAGATGCATTTATTGCTGTACCTTATAATCGTAAGCTACAACAACATCTACGTGCTACACAAAAATATGTTACAGTACGTACACAAAATCAAGTAGCAAAAGATTTACAAAGTACCCTCTAATCTTGAGGGTTCCAACGTAATCTAATATTTTTATAATTTAAGTAGTTTTTGTTTTGTGTATAATCCCATAAAACAGATTCTGCTTCTGTGATTGCAGGATATGTATCTTTATAGAATACTGCATCTGCTACATCTTTGATATTATCATCTGTAATTAAATGATAATGCTCTACATTTTTATTTGGTTCTAATGTATATTTACTAGTATAATCTTGACATACATCATTTCTGTCGTCCAAGTCTTGTGGAAAATATCCGCTTAACATAACAACAACACGACTATGATTTTGTACGGCAAAGTTAAGAACTGGCCTTATAGTACTAGGATCTCTCCACCTAATATGGTATATATTTTTTGCTCCCATATTTGCAATCCAGCTTTCAGTCAAATTACCCATACGCAATCCTAGCTTTGCATAATGGCTATCCCTGTGATGTCCATTAAAAATAACATACGCTGTATCGCTCTTAGAGCTAGGCTGAGCTACTGTCTTATGTTTACGTTTACCTACTCTAAATAAAACACTACGCTTTTCACTATGTAAATCTGGTACATCATGCCAGCTATATGGTGTGGCTTCAAGACTGTAAAATAAATTAGGACTGCATGGTACCCTTTTGTTTGGGCTTGCATCTCTGTTAAGTAATCTTACACCTTGATCACTTTCGTCCATATAGATTTGATTTGTAATTAACCAACGAAAGTCTTTTAAATCGTTATGTATGCCTAAACTACTACCTGGCATATCGTAATGGCAGTTTACAAAAAAGTGATCGTATTTTTTATCTTCGCCAAATGCTGCATTTATAATTTCAGGAACAATATTTTGTTCGACATATTCCGTAATAATCGGATCTTTTCCTTGATCCAAAGGCGCACTAAAAGTACCATCTAATCCTGCTTCATATTCACTACATTCAGGATTACTACAATATTCTTTAATATATTCTCCTGGATAGTCATTAATATATTGATTGGCGAAATTATCTGGAAGTTTATTTTCCTGTAATCGATACTCAAAAGGCTCTGTGATTAACTTCATTTTAAATTTGCAATTCTTTCTTTCATACACAGGTCTGGGTATATTAAACTTGTGTCTAATATATCAGCTTCAAAGCATTGTAATTTTGTACCAAAAACAATTTGATGTGTTATCCACTGTGCATTGAAAAACCAAATGTCACCTGGATCAAAAGTAATATAGTGTAATGGGTGGTGAAACTGATCCCACATTTTATCATTCCATACACAACGATTTCTCATTTCAGTAATAAATGTATGTATATTAGTTTTATCAAGTTCTTGTAGATTAAACTCATCCTTGTACTTGTACCACATTTGTTCTAAGTCTGGACCAAATGTTAATACACGTGGCCGTTTTTTATCTAAATTAACAAACATACGTATTTGTTGTTCTGCGCCAGTGTGTTGTTCGTCTAACTCATCCAAATGTAGTTTGTTTTCCACCAATGTATTGTATCTATGACTAAGCATACGTTCACTTGTGTTGTATTTGGGAAATATCATATCAAATACTTCATTCCAACCATTGTTAGATTGCTTGTGTTTTTTATGAAATACGTCTATTTGTTTGTCAGTCCAGCCCCTCTCAAGTTCTAAGCGAGTTCTCTTTTTGATGTGTGAGTTGTACCAAGGCATAATCCATTTATTATCCTTAATAGTCCAGTCTGGTAAATTGTCGTAATAATCATAGTCTAAATTGGGTATAGTTAAATTTTTAATAACTACTGGCCATCCGCTCTCAAAACACTTGTATATTTTGTCTGACTGTGTTATACTATTGATATCAGTTGCATCAAAAACATGTACAGTAAATTCTTGAGCGGCATTTGTGTCTAGTGCAATTCTAGTCATTTCTGCTCCATTAAATATGTATAAATATATTTATCGACAATAAAATTGAGGTATTTCATGAAATCAGTAAACGCATGGAGCGAGTTTCAACCGTTAAAACGTGTTGTGCTTGGAGCTCCATTTCCGCCAGAAACTTTTGACTGGCATAAAGATCAAGAGACAAGAGACGTAATGCGTCAAATCTTCGAAGAGACTGCAGAAGATATTGACAACTTAGCAAAGCTATTGGAAGATAGAGGTATTGAAGTAGTACGTCCAAAAAATATTTTTACAATTACAGGACAAGAACAGATCCAATTACCTTGGATGAGTTGTGGTTTTCCTAACCATCCATTAATGCCACGTGACACACTTATGCCTTATGGACATACAATCTTTGAATGTTTTACAGGAGGCGATAATAGATACTTTGAAAATCTTGCCTATTATGACCATTGTGTAGAGTGGTTTAAACAAGGTGCAGATTGGGTAAGTATGCCAGGTGCAATGGTAGACAATAGTACATATGAAGAGTACAGTGCTAATCAGCGTGTTTTGTATCATGCGGCTAATATGATTAAATGCGGAGATACTGTACTGTTTAGTCAGACATGGGAAGAAGATAATAAAAAAGGAAAAGGTACACTGTTAGGTAAAGAGTGGATGAAAAGACAAATCAGCCAAAGATATCCTGGTACCAAATTTCTTAATGTTCCAGTAGGTGGACATGTAGATGGAAAAATTGCATTACTACGTCCTGGTGTATTAATGACTTGGAACAAAAAATGGGTTCCAGAAGAAATGAAACATTGGGATATTATTGAAGTAGATGATGATCATGAGATGCCAGAAGATTTTCTTAATACCCGTAAGCGCCGTTTTTATAAAGAATATGTAGAAAAATGGCTAGGGCATTGGGTAGGCTACGCAGATGAAAGTGTATTTGATGTTAACGTACTATCACTAGATGAGAATACAGTTATCTGTACTGGACGTAATGATGAAGCCTTCCGCAGAATGGAAGCACATGGTATTGAGCCTATTGTGTGGAGATTCCGTCATCAGTATTTTTGGGATGGTGGTATTCACTGTTTAACAAGTGATATTCAACGAGAAGGTGATTGTGAAAGGTACATTGATTAACCATGCAATGGGACCAGGTAATCTTAGAAATACAGATAGACATGACCACATATTGTAATGCGGCATGTTTAGCGTGTGCGAGGCATGATAGTGTTACTGGAGAATTACACAAAGGTCTAAAGCTACAACATTTTGATAGACAGCTTTGGAACAGATTATGTGAAGAAGACTTTAAAGAAATAGGAGTGAAAACATTATTTTTTAATGGTAATTGGGGGGATGCATGTATGCACCCAGATCTAGTACCTATGATAGAATATTGTTTAGAACACAATCCTGAAATGTGTATCAAAATTAGTACTAATGGAAGTTTGAGAACTAAAAAATGGTGGACAGCATTAGCAAATGTTTTAAATTGGCGATGTAATGTTGTTTTTTGTATTGATGGATTAGCAGATACGCATGAACTATATAGAGAAAAAACAAGTTACAAAAAAGTAATTGAAAACATGAGAGCATTTAACGATGCAGGCGGATATGGGATCTGGATGTTTACTGTTTTTGATCATAATATACACCAAATAGATGAGGCTGCAAAACTTGCAGAAGAATACGGATGTGCCGTGTTTAGAGCAAGAAAAAGCAATAGTAATGATCTTGAAAATAAAAAAGGAGATATTATGACTGCTGATTTGCCTATACCTGAACAACACAAAAAACGTAAAAAGTTTAAAGAAATTTGGTATGCAATTGATAACGATGTTATCAGAGGCTTTGACGAAGAGAGAAAGACAACACCATGTGTATTTTATAAAGAAGCATCTGTGCAAATAGATCCTTATGGAACACTGTGGCCTTGTTGTTGGATAAGTTTAAATTCATTTGGTCATGATAAATGGGGCAAACCTAATGAAACAGTACAATTAAGAGATACAACGCTGAAAGACAGACTTAATCTAGAGCATAGATCATTAAAAGAAATCCTAAAGGATCCTTGGTATAACAAAGAACTTGCAGGAGGAATAAAAAATAAAACCTGGAGTCTATGTAATGAACAATGCATAGGCCCACATGAAAGAAAGGAAAATGCTGATGTCGACTTTTGAATGGATGGATTGGGCTAGGGTAGTTAACAATTTACAAGTTGATATTACTAGCTTCTGTAATGCAAGATGTGGTGCATGTGTACGTAATGTTGATGGTGATATGGTTAAGCCAGAAATACCAATGGAACATTTTGATATGGAAGTATGGAACAGACTTGTAATAGATGATACTCGAGGATGGTTTATTATTGAACTTACATTAAATGGTAATTGGGGAGATCCAATGATGCATCCTAATTTAGTTGAAATGTTGCAAACATATTGTCGCTATCATCCAGAAACTGCACTTTATATTCATACAAATGGCAGTATGCGTACTAAGAAGTTTTGGAATAAACTAGGACAAGTTTGCAGAATGTTTAGTAACCACGCAGTAGTATTTGCTGTTGACGGGTTAGAAGATACACATAGTATATATAGACGTAAAACAGATTTTAATAAAATAATAGAAAACATAAATGCATTTGTAAGTGGTGGTGGCAGAGCTAAAGTTGTAATGACTTGTTTTGAACACAACAAGCATCAAGTAAAAGATGTAGAAAAAATAGCATTTGACTCAGGGTGTATAGGATTTAATTTAAGGCATACACATGGTGATAATTTAGAAATTAAGACTGTAGACGGAGATTATAAAATACATGGACATTACGACATAGATGAATATGATGTTTTGTGGGAAGATAGAAATGACAAACCTTTAAGTGATTTGCGAGATTACCATGATTACACAGATGTGATTGATGACAAATTAGAAAACAAAGTAGATCATAAATGTCCTTGGTATACTGATAGAAAAATCCAAATTGATCCTTGGGCTACTGTTTGGCCTTGCTGTCATACAAGTTTATATGGAATAGATGTTGTTAACCATGATTTAGATCTAATGGTTAATGAAGATAGTTTTATGAGAGCAAGAAATGACAATAGTCTTAAAAATCAAAGTTTGCCAGATTTACTAGCAGGTGGATGGTGGCGATCAGATTTAAATGATGCTATTGAACATGCAGAGTGGAAACAATGCAGAGATATATGTGGAATATGTAAATGAGTAAAGCAAAAAAAGAATACAGAAATAAGTTCTTGGATGATACAAAGTATCCAACATGTTTAGCGCCATGGCATGCGATTACAATTAAATGGGGAGGTGCAGTTGTGCCTGATATCATTTATAAACAAAAGCTAGGCAATATAAACGACCAAACTTTAAAAGAAATTTGGTACGGAAAAAAAGCAAAAGAACTTCGTAGGATGCATAGATCCAGAGACGTTCCAGAGTATTGCATTGGATGTCAAAAGAAAGAACAAAGTGGTCGCAGTAGACGTATGTTCTTCTGGGATAAAATGGATTATGACTTACGTATAGAAAGCGAATGGCATGATTGGGATATGGAACCAGATATTAGATATCTAGACTTTACGCTCAGTAACAAATGTAATTTAGCATGCATCCACTGTGGGCCATTTGTGTCAACAGGTTGGAGTAAACTAGGCAAAAAACTTAATAAAGAAATGCCTGAATATTGGACTGAGCAACAAATTGGATACAATGGTGTTGATGACTTTACTTTTATGGATAACTTATTTGCTAATCCAGAATATTTCCGTAACTTAGAAACTGTAGCATTAAGAGGTGGGGAGCCTCTTTATGATGAACATTGTTACAATGTTCTTAAATGGTTTGTAGATAATGACATTGCAAGCAAGGTAAGTTTGGATATTAGTACTAATGCTACAGTAGTAGAGCAAAAGTTTTTAGATATTTTTGCAGAGTTTAAGCATGTAGAATTATTAATAAGCATCGAAGCAACTGATGAATTATACAGTGTAATAAGAGGCGGCAAGAATTTTACTTGGGAAGATTTAAATAAAAATGTAGACCAATTTTATGCATTGAACAATGTAGAAGTTGTTTTTGCTGTTACAGTAATGACTACAAATGTGTTTAACTTAGATAAGATTTGGGAATGGTTTGCAAAATATCATAGGAAAAAGGCAAGTATAGCAATGACAAACGTAGTTGTATCGCCTGCTTATCTTAATATTGCACACTTACCTGATGAGCTAAAACAAATAGCAATAGAAAAAATTAAAGATATACCTACAAGTACAATTTGGCCGCTTAATAGTGTACATTCTGATGTATTTGAATATCAAACAGGTATAGCGGATATAAGAAAAGGGCTACAACGAGAAGTAGAAGAAAAAGAACAAAAACGTTGGTGGCAGCGTTACTTACAGTATACAGCTGACCTTGATAGACTAAATGGCACAGATACATTTAACCTAGTAGAGGAATTATCACCATATAAGGAGTTAGTAGATGGCAAAGAAACCGCCTAAAAATCAAACAATTAAAAACAGTGATTTTGCAAATCACGGCAACAGTATTTGGAACCAACCTTTCTTTGATAAATTAGAAGAAGGATTTTTTCGTAATATAGATATTTCTGAGATCAGTGATGCAAGTCAGAAATTTTTAAATATCTATCCAGAGTGGATTAGTAGCAGTAAGATGAATAAATTTACAGGAATGGAAAAGTTTCCTTATAAATTTGTTAGCTTGGGCACAACACAAGGCCTGGATTGGTGGCATTATTACTGTATGGCAAATGGTCTCAATTTGCGTATGTATAGAGGAGAATATCCTTATAATAGAGATGTACTATTGGAAGAAGAATGGCGTAATAAAAGATATGTAGACGATAATCCATTGCAAAAAGGAGATGCTCTTATTATTAGTTTGCCATTTAGTGGTACAGGCGGCAAGCATGATGAGTGGGACAATATGATGGAAACCTGCAATAGTTTAAATATTCCTGTATTTGTAGACTGTGCGTGGTTTGGGACATGTCATGGGCTTGAAGTAGATTTGGATCAACCATGTATTACAATGGCTGCATTTAGTACAACCAAGGGACTTAGCTGTGGCAACTGGCGCAGTGGTATTGTTTTTAGTAGGATAGACGAAGGTGCATTAAGCGTACAAACAGAATGGAATCACGGTATACATTTACATACAAGTATAGCTAATTTCTTGTTTGAGCATTTTACTCCAGATGCGGTACCCAAAAAATATAAAGATGCACACAATGCAGTTTGTGAACATTATGGGCTTACTCCAAGTAATACAGTACATATTGCAACAGCACCTATGACAAAAGAGTGGGAAATGTTCCAACGAGATAGACAGTACCACAGAGTTAATATCAGAGATGCAGTTAAACGTTATAAAAAATCAGGGACATTTAATGACTAATTTACCTAAAAACGCATGTGTTTATCCATTTAAAGGTGCTATGCTTATGCATGGCTTACCTGCAACACCTTGTTGTCGTTTTCATCATAGATTTTTAGATGATAGCGATACAGAGTCTGTGGAAGCCTTTGGTGCAACATTTGCTGATATTAGAGAAACTATGTTAAAAAATGAATGGCATCCTGGTTGTTACAAATGTAAAGCAGACGAGGAAACCAAAGGCAGTAGTATGCGAACTGAAGCAGATGAGTTCTTTAATGACTTTACTGACAGTACTGAATTGCAGTATCTAGAAATTACTGTGGGTAGGTTATGTAACCTCAAATGTATGAGCTGTGGTCCTGAATTTAGTCATACTTGGGACGAAGACATTTTAAAACTTAAAATGGAAACACCTGACTACATTAAAAAATTAAAAGAGGTTCAAGAATTGGACCTTGATAATATCAATGTTGATATGCTCCAGGGCCTACGTCATATAAAAGTTACAGGTGGAGAGCCTTTTTTACATCGACAATTTTTAAGTTTTGTAGTACGTTTAGCTGAAGCCGGCATTGCACCACAAATACATTTGGAAATATTTACTAATTGTACCTGGTGGCCAAAGAAAGCAGACTATGATGCACTATTACAATTTAAAGAATTACGTATACGACCAAGTATTGATAGCATTGGACAATGTAATGACGTATTAAGATTTCCAAGTAAATGGGATAAAGTAGAAGGTGTTTTGGATCAATGGATAGATATGAGAACAAAATATCCAGAAAAAGTAAGTATTGCAACTGCAACAACAGTGGGAGCAATTAATGCTCCTTATATGTATGAGTTTATGTACTGGGCTAAAGTTGTAAAAGATATTGATGTAATTTTACAAACTGTGTACGAGCCTAATTATATGAGCATACTACATTATCCTGATTGGTTTAAAGATAACTTGAGGTATACTATTAATATGCAATTTAATGAAACTATAAAGCCAGGAAAAATACGACCTGCTCAAAAACTATTACAGCAACTAACAAAGCATAATGGTATGGAAGATAAAGCAATGGAGCATATTGATAAAATTAAAAGAGTATTAAGGTTAAGAGGATTAACAATTAACGACTTGCCAAAATTTAAACAACTGTTGGAATTTAAAAGTCCTGGTGTAAATTGGGAACAAGGTAAAGAAATTATTTGGAAAGAAGACAATCAGCTGTGATAGATAAAAGTAAATTAAAAAGTAGTAGTACATTTTGTATGCTTCCTTTTATGCACATTTATGGTAGTGCAGGAGGAAATATGGTTCCTTGCTGTGAAGCACAAGAGACGGCTTTGAACAATCCTGGAGAGACTGCATTAGAGTCATGGAATAATGAAAACTATAAAGAATTACGTAGAGCCTTGGCTAATAGTGAAAGACCCGAAAGATGTAATGTATGTTGGCATAATGAAGACAGTGGCATTGTCAGTAATAGACTGCAATGGGAGAATGACAATTGGGAAGAGTTTAGTGATCTTATTAGTGTTAATGATGACTTTAGCGTAAACAACGATCCTATTTGGGTAGAACTTAAAGTAAGTAACTTCTGTAACCTGAAGTGTATTATGTGTAGCACACACAGTTCTTACAAGCGTGTAGCAGACTTAGACATCATTAGCAAGTATACAAAAGATGGATATGAAACACGTTTGTTGCGTCCAACAGACTTGTTTGCAAGTTTAAATGAATGGCCTGATCTTTGGGATCATGTACATACACTACAGTTTACAGGCGGTGAGCCTATTATCAACAAAGAGCATTACGACTTGTTGGAAGGTATTCCTACAGAAGTTAAGTCAAAAATTAGACTACGTTATGCAAGTAATCTAAGTTATATAAAATTTAAAAAATATGACTTGGTAAAAATATGGTCACAATTTAAACATGTTAATATAAAAGTAAGTATGGATGGAATCGGAGACGTATACAACTATATTAGACAAGATGGCGATTGGGATACAGTATATGAAAATATGTGTATATTGAATGATATTGACGGAATCGATCTTGCAGCAGGAATTACAGTACAGGCACATAATGTATATCAAATGCCTGAATTTTATGACTTCTGGAAAGAAAGTCCAGTAGACTTAAAATTTATTACTGCAAACATATTACAAACACCCAACTATCTAAGCCCAGCAGTATGGCACGGAGAGTACAGAGAAGGTATAATAAGTACATTAAGAGAAGCAGAATCAAGACATCCTGAAATGGATAGGTTTGCAACGTATATGGAAAATAATACACAGCGGTATATGATATATGCCCGCATGAGAAAATATACAAGAGACATAGAAAACAGATATCCAAATGAAGCCACACTAAAAAGTATGGTTAAAAATTACCTTGGAATTAAATTAGAAGGTATGGATATAGTAGCGGAGAATAATAAATGATACAAGGCCAACAAAACTGGAGTTACTCCCATACAGAACATGCATGGCCTATTGTGCATGCTTTTATAGATAGAGATCCACATTTAAACACACATGCAGTTCTTAAACAAAAATTACAAACAATTCAAAATGTAGAATGTAATAACCATCTACGAGGAGGCATTGTAAACTTATATAACATGTTTGACACAAGTTGGATGATATCAATGCACAGTGCTGATTATAGATATGCAGTGGTTTGGTTTGATGGTGCATGGCCAGCTACTGAAGATTTTAATTTATTATTGGCAGATGAAATAGATAGCTATAATGAACAAGACCCTGAATGGATGGTAGCAGGACAAATACAAGTAGATAGAAAAGGAATATATCCTTATTTTAATCGTAGTTTTGTTATTGTAAACTTAGCCAAATGGGTAGAGCATCAGGTAGGTCCTTTATGGGAACCAGCACGGCATCCCAACTTTATGCCTGACGAAAGCGGTAGAAAATGGGAAGATAGTGCATACTATCTTGCACCTGCAGACGGCAAATGGAAAAAAGAAGAAGAATACCAATATATAAATCAAGACGTATGGGCAACTAGTTGGATACAATATAGCCTATTACGTAATCTAAAAGTATGGGGCATTAGTGATGCATTAATGGATACTGTTACTTTAATTAAGCCGTGGCTTGGTGCAGATGAACTTGAGAGGGGACTTAGTGGAGAGTTTCATGATCCTAGCGAAGTAAGTTTTCAAGGTAAAAAACTTTTGGATAGTATGAATATACCAAGTAGCCCTATATATTTTTGCAACACAGAGCCAAGTGCGCCCACAACTAGTGGGTTATTGGAAAATACTGTGTTTGATCAGTACGTAGGACCAACAGCAGGCTTTAAGCTATTGTACTATGCTTACAAGTATGGTGTCAATCCAGGATTTACTCGCTTTGTCTGGTTCGATTTTGATGAAGACAGTGTGAAATTTAAAAGAGATACACTAAAAATGTGGGATGGTGAGGATTATCCTGGATGGGTAGAGCAATGGTGTGAAAATAACCCTGATGTTAACAAAGATTTACTTGGTTTAACTAAAGAGCGTTGGCCAAGTATAGTTGATCAGTTTGGAGGGCAACAAAGTTGGCAGAATTTCTGGACACAAATTAGTTTTTGTGATCATACTGTTGTACAGGCTGATCTAATACAGGATCAAGAACAACTTTTTGCTAAATTGCAAAATTTAAGGACATTTTTTTGGGGAAGTAACATTTATAGTTACATAATTCCAAAAATATTATCAAAACCTTTTGTATTGGAACGCAGCTTTATGAATTTAATAGAACGTATACAAAAAACAAATAATGACAGCTGGTACAGTGGTACAGATGTAAATGATGCAGATTTAATGTGTCCAGCTCGTGTAATAGGAAGTGCCACCAATAATTTAATAGCAGGATTAGAAGAATGAACTTATATATGAAGATTGGTGAGTATACAAATATAGCTCACTGTACTTTTGAAGATATTTTAATTGAAGAATTGAAAGATGAACATGAGCTTGTAAGCAAACTTAAAAAGATTGCACAAATTAATTTTATTAATAATAGTAGAGAGTGTTTTGTCAAATCAAACGGATGGGATATTGACAAAGGAAAGTTATTTAAGCATCTACATGCAATGAATTTTAAAGCTGCTGTAATATGGTTTGATGGTTCTTGGGCCAGCCAAAATGAATTTGATACAGAGCTATTAAAGTGTATGGAAGAATGGGGAGACAATTGGCTTTGTGCAGGACACATTATAGACAGACTCGAAAGTGCAAAAGCACCCAAATGGCATAAGCAATGTATTGTAATTAATCTTAAAAGATTAATTGAACTTGAATTAACTGAACTTTCTTGGAACCAAGATCACTTTCCAGGTTTTATTCCTAGTGAAGAATGTATACATGATAATTATACTCCTTTATATTTACAGCCAGTAGAAAAAACTTATGATACTTTGGATTTTTATGGAGACGAATTTGATGCACTTATTCCTATTGCACTAAACAATAACTTATATGTACACAATCTTCCATATGCAGTACGTAACAACAAATATTGCTGTTATCCAGAAGATGATATCGAACATACTAAAAAATGGTTACTTGATCCTGATTGGGGCAAAAGGCCTGACGCAAGAGAATTTTATTTTTCAGAAATACATGAAGATAAAAGAGAGCTATACGGATTTAAAATGATGGGTAGCGATATAATGTATATTACTAATACTGAAAACGTGCCTGACGAAAGAGAAATGCATATACCCATAGAAGTTATGGCGGTACCTTGTAGCGGATTGAGTCAATTTAAACATATGACAAATGCAATAGATACACTGGAAAAAGTTGTATGGTTTGATTTTAATGAGTACTCTAACAAGTGGATGCGGTATGTTTTAAATCATTGGGATGGGAAAAACTTTAGAGACTTTGTAAGTAAGAATAGACATAAAATTGTAGAGTGGGGTTTTCATAATGATGAATGTATTATATATGAAGAGGAAAGTGTACAAGAATTTGAGGATAGTTGGGATAATGAAGAACAGTGGTTAGACTATTGGGATAAAATTAAAAAATTAGAACATGTAATACTCAATATTGATATCGTTAGAGATAATAAAGGGCTAATAAATAGTATAGGTACAGATAAAAATGTATTTTTACAAACAAGTAACATTTGGAGTTATGAGATTAATTATATGAACACAAAAGGGTTCACTGCTCAGACATCATTTTTAAACTTGATTAACGATTTAATGGTAACTAATAAAAATCTTTACTTTACTGGAGATACTCCAACAGGTTTTTATCACAGTTATGTAAATATAAAACAAATGTCAGGAATATTATAATGTGGTATGAAGGTCATGTACAAGAATTTCAAGAGATAAGTGAAGAAACTAGAAACTTTTTTCTAGCAAATAGAGATATCAAGCCAGTGTATACAGGCGTTGATGATGAAAGCATATGGGAAGAAGCACAAGACGACTTAGACCATATTTTAGATAATACTAAAATGCCTTGGATAAGTTTAGGCTTAGATGATATGCCACATAAAGAAATTTATGAGGAAGCAAACCATCTTTTGTACAGTGCATGTTATACTCTCCATAGACCAAATAGCAGTGGTTGGCTAAGCCTTTGTGTGCATGGTATGAGTAGTGTACATACTAATTGTCCAGAAGACTATGGGCTACCTGACGAAGCTGAAATGAATATGAGTGATTGGACTGACATATCAAAGTTTACACCACGTACTAAAGAATGGATGATGGATAGTGGACTTTATAGAAGATATACTCGTGCAAGATTTATGGCAGTACTACCAGGCGGTTGGCTAGGAGTACATACTGATAGAGACAGAATCACAGGCGTAGGTGCTACTAATGTTGCTGTCAATAATCCTGATGGTTGCCAACTTGTAATGGGCGGTTGGGGAGAATGTCCTTTTGAACCAGGCAGTGCTTTTAAAATGAATACAGGATATGAACATGCTGTTTGGAACAACAGTGATGAGCCTCGTATACATATGATTTTTGATGGAGATCAAAGCGATTTACTGAAAGAAAAAGTAAGAGATAACTATGCAATTATGACAGGAAAATAATGTGCCGTATTGTGTCATGTTTGATCATAGCTGTGTAATTAATCCTGGAGGAGCAGTTCGTCCTTGTTGTCATTACGAGCAAGAAGAAACATGGAAGTATTACGAAGATGGATGGTATGAAAAACATCAAGAACTTGGTAAACTTATGGCAAGCACAGATACATATATTGATGAGTGTAGAGAATGTCAATCACGAATAGATAGAGGACAACAACCATTTAATGAGTTGTACAATAGTAAATTTAGTAATAGCCAAGGCATAGTACATTGGGATCTTAAATTAAATAATACATGTAACTTAACTTGTAAAATGTGTGATAGTTGGAATAGTAGTTCTTGGGAAGGACTATTAAATAAAAATCCACAAATTAGTGATAGCCTTAGAGAGATCTATCAGCAAAATATATCACAAAGATGGCACAAGGATATTAGCAGTATTTTTCCTTATCTGTTTTTTGCAAAACAATTAAAGTTCACAGGCGGTGAACCATTTATGATACCACAAGTATGGAAAATTATAGACTATGTAATTCAAGAAGATATAAGTCCTGCACTAACACTAAGTTTTACAACAAACGGTACATTTGATATGTTGGACAAATGGGACTTGTATAAACATTTTAAACATGTTACATTTAATATAAGTGTTGATGCAGTGGGAGAAAGATACGAATATATTAGACAAGGATCTAGCTGGAGTAATGTTGAAAAAAATATTAAAGCAATAGCTAAAAAGTCCAAAGGCACAAATGTAACTTTAAACTTGGATACAGTACGTATGTGTTTAAACAAAGATAATTTAAACGAAATAACTGATTTTGCAAATAGCATAGGTATACAACATAAAGTAGATGTTGACTGTGTGGATCCAGATATTTACAGTCCTAATGCACTGGAAAATCAAACTTTAAAAACTAAATTAGTTAGTACACTCAAAGAGCTAGACAAAATTCATGGTACAGATTATAGGAAATTTATAAATGCCTAAGTGTGCCTACATAGATAATGGGATTACAATTGGCCCAGGCGGAGGAGTAAGACCTTGCTGTCATATTGAACGGAGTGATATTAGTAATAAAGAATATGCTGACTTTGATTGGAATAATAGTTTTCCTGAATTAAGAACAATAATGGAAGATGGATGGGCAAAAGAGTGCGAGTTCTGTAGACTAGATGAACTTCATAATAAATCTAGTCCACGCCTTTCTAGAGAAAAATATTCTGTTCCTGGAGATGACAAAACTATATTTGATCTTAAAATTACAAACACATGTAATTTAAGTTGTAGAATGTGTACTCCAACGCAAAGTAGTACATGGAATAAAGTAGTAAATGCTAACAAGAGTGCAAATCTTAAACAATATTATAGTCCTATTAGACCAATAGAAGGATCAGGAGGCTGGCACAATAAATTTTTAAGTGAAGTTAAAAATAATCTTGGCAACGTTAAGTATTTAAAGTTTACTGGAGGGGAGCCTTTTTTAGTAAAACATACAAAAGATGTATGTAAGTACACAATAGAATCAGGAGCAAGTTCTTCAACTGAATTAAAATTTATAACAAACGGGCAAGTTACTTTAGATGACGAATGGTTTGATATTTTTAGTAAATATAAAGATGTCCAAATTGATGTAAGTGTTGATGGCATTGGAAGTAGATATGAATATATACGTCCAGGCGGCAAATGGAGTAGCATTGAGGACTTTATAAATAATATTAAGAAAAGAAATTTAGATATAGAACTATGTATAACGTATCTGCCACAAACTTTAAATGCTGCTGTATTTTATGAAACAGAGAAATGGGCAAACAATCATGGACTTGAAATACATAACACTACAGATTGGCAACTAAAAGAACCTGAGTTTATGAACTACAGTAGTTTACATCCTAGTGTAAGAGAAAAGTTAAATATATCAACTAACGTTGTATATAAAGAAAAAAACTTTAAAAAATTAGTTGACTATATGTCAGCATTGGATAAAATATATGGAACAGATATGAAGCAAGAATGCCCGGAGTTATTTGATGAGTAAAAATTTACCAAGTGATACCTTTTGTGTATTACCTTTTATGCATGTAGCGGTCAATCCAGGCGGCGGCTATAGAGTATGTTGTAATAGCAATCCTAAGAATAATAAAATTATGAAGGATGATGATCCTAGTAAAAGTTATCGTATATACAAAGATAATATTGAAGATGTTTGGAACAGCAAACACTACCAGGAAATTCGCAAACAATTTATTAATGGAGAGCGACCAGAAACATGTCAGCGTTGCTTCCGTGAAGAAGATGCGGGCATAAGAAGTCCAAGAGCAGGTTATAATGAAAAATGGTTTAAAGACGATGTAGTAATTAAAGAAGAGATACCTGTTGACGTAAGATATATTGATTTACGTTTAGGTAATTTATGTAACCTAAAATGTAGAATGTGTAACCCATGGAGTAGTAGTATGTGGGTTAAGGACTGGAATAGTGTAGTAGAGACTGCTGAACTAATGCCGAGTAGTCCGTTAACAAAAGAAGAATTTGACCACTTAGAAGTAATGCAGCAATGGCCTGATAGGAAACAAACTGCAACTACTTTTGTCGAGTTAGCGCATACTATAGAAGAAATTTATTTAACTGGAGGTGAACCCACATTAGCAACTTCTCAGTATGCGTTATTCGACTATTGCATTGAAAATGATCTTGCAAGCAATATACGACTAAAATATAATACTAACCTTACAAATGTTCCAGCAAAAATGTTAGAGTATTGGAAACATTTTAAGCGTGTACAATTAAATTGTAGTATTGATGCAACTGGTTCTAGAGATAGATATATTAGGTATCCTAGTAACTGGAATAAAATCGAAGAAAATTTTGATAAACTAAATGGGTTACCAAATGTTAACATACAAATACATTGTACAGTACAGGCATTAAATATGGTAGCAATGACAGAACTATTTGAATGGTTAAAAGGAAAAGGTATGAAAAAAGAACAAGTATATCTAAATATTTTAAACCATCCTGAGTGTATGAATATCAGAGTTCTGCCAAAACAACTAAAAGAGTTAGCAGAAGAAAAATTACAACCTTGGTTGCATGTGCCAAAAGTAGAAGATACTATAAAATACATGTGGGCAGAAGATTGGCATGGACAAAGATGGCAGGAGTTTGTAGACTTTAACATCAAAACTGATGATTTACAAAAAGGTAAGCTATTAGATGCATGTCCTGAGTTTAAAGGGCATTTAAACGCCTAAATACACTATTTTGTGTAATAGGATAGCATTATAAAAAATAGCTACTAGATGTAGTCTTAGATTTTAGATAGAAGGCTGTAACTAAAGCAGATCTTGTGCTTGACTTAGCAAAAATTTATGTTACTATGGTAATAATTATAAGGATCTAGAATGAATAAAGACTTAAAATGGAGTGAATACGATTTTACTAAAACACCTTATGAAGACATTGTACGTGTGGGTCAGCGTACCATGCTGTATCGCGATATGTTTTCAGTTAGTTGGTTACTTGGGAGATTCTGCAACTACAGATGCTCCTACTGTTGGCCTTATGCACGTTCCGACCGTAAGGACCACCGTCCTACCGAGCTCTGCTTGCGTACAGTGGATGAAATCAAACGTCAAGCCAGAGAGCGAAATTTCAATTCTTTTCACTTCTCCTTGTCAGGAGGAGAGCCTACTTTCCATCCTGGATACTTGGATATCATGGGACATCTTGCAGGAGATGTAGATAATACAAATTATACTAGTGTGCATATGACTACTAATATGAGTCGTCCTATGAAGTGGCAGGAAACATATGTAAAACATGCAGCAAAGTTTCACAGAGCAAGCATTACAGCAAGTCTGCACACAGAGCATGTAAATTCTCCTGAAAAAATGCAAGAGTTTGCAGACAAATTAATCTTTTGTCAAGAACATGATGTACAGGTTACTATTAACCAAGTTATGGTTCCAGAATGGTTTGAGAGAGATTGGGAGAACGCTTTGTTTTTCCATGAACAAGGAATTAACGTAACACTAAAACCTCAATCAGATCCTACTGCAAGTAAAATTGTAGACGGTTATACTGATGAAATGAGACAAAAACTTTATAACGGAATGCCACAACGTGCTTATACAGAAGAAAAAGCAAAAGAGGCACAAATAGTAGAACGTCCAAAGCCTACATTCCTAATTGATAAAGATGACAATTATAGAAAGCAACAGGCTGATGTACCTTGGCATATGCAAATAGAATTTAGAGATGACAAGGGTGATCCATATTACATGGACCAAGCGGAACGTTTTAATGCGTTTAACTTCAATAAATTTAATGGATGGGAATGTAGCTCAGGTTACCGTTCAATTATTATTCGAGAGCCTGACGGAAGTATCAAACGTAGTTATTCCTGTCATGACCAACCTTTAGGTAATATTGAAACAGGATTTAAGTTATTTGATGCTCCTATGCCGTGTAGTACACATAGTTGTGTAAGTAGTGCTGATAGTAAAATACCCAAAAGAGCACCAGGAACCAAAATGCCTTTATTTCCTGGAGATAAAACTTATAAATGAATAGACGAAATTGGGGTTTAAAGGATATGCGACATAGTGAGCAACCAGAAATTAATAAACATTTTGCATGGTTTCCATTTAAAAGCACTAGTGGAAAAATACTTTGGTTTACCTATTACTATCATGAAATAATATATACAAATGTAGAGCCAAAACATCGTTGGCGTAATGAAAAGATTTATACAGAATGGGAATATTTTGTTAAAAAGTTAACAGACTAATACCAGTATGGTTTAAATTCTGGATATACATCTAGTACATTTGTATTATGATATTTGTCTTGTGCCTTTGTATAAGCAACAAATTTATCCCAAAACTCATCGTGTCTATCCTCGCTATTCATATACTTAATTACATTATACCCATAACGGGTTATACGTTCTAGTTTTTGTGGACTTATATTCTGGCTAGTTTTTAACTTAACATAATCATCAAAGTCTTGTGTAATTTTATCTTTCATTTCTTTAGGTAGTACTTTTACATTAAGTTCGTCTGGATATTGTACCAAACTAGTGTGTACTGTGGTTCCCATTTGTAAAAAATATTCAAATATTTTATCTAGTCTAGTAATATTATAATTGTTTACTGTGCATGTCATAGTAATAAAAAGGTTATCTAAATTTTCCATAACAGTTTTAAGGTTTTTTTCTACAACATTAATATCACCTTTTGCTCTAACATAACTGTAGCAATGTCTGTCTCCATCCACACTTACTCTTATATCTACTTTTTTAAAATTCTTCCATAGATCAATAATACTTTTGCCTTTGTATTCTATCAAGGTCATATTGGTATTATAATCTAGTGTAAGGTTGTGTGCATTAGGTAGTAAATTTTCCAAAAATTTGTAATGTTTATTATGGTATAACGGTTCACCGCCAGCTATCATTATGTGTGTTATACCTTTAAAAATAGGTATTTCCCTTATAACATTGTCTGTAAGTCTTAAGGTATCAAAACTACGGCTACCTATATTATGCTTTGTTTCTTCTAATAACTCAGCATTTTTCTTAACTGCATTTTCCCACTGGCTACTATACTCAGGACTACAATGTCTACACATTAGATTACATGCATTATCAAATCTTATCTCAATACATTTTACATGGACTGGATCAATTGTATAATCTTTTTTTGTTATAGCTCTGGCCTCGTCTTCTGTTATAGCCCATGCCATTTTTTTTGCAACTGCACGTGTACTTGTACTTCCACTATCCTCAAGATCCCAACAACTTTTACATCCCTCTGGACGTTCGTTGTTGAGAAATGCTCTACGTAATTCTCTTATTTTTTCATCGTTCCAAACACCATGTAATGACTGCTCACCATATTCTCCTATAGCGCCAGGATACCGCCAGCAAGCACTTACTTTACCTTTTTGTTTTAGGTTTAGGTGCGTAAATGGAAATGTGCAATATGTATTACTCATCTTTTATACTACATTCTTTCTTACATATTGTGTCGCATTTATCATTATTCCAATGTTCATCATTAAAATGTGTAGTAAAGGCATCATGTTTAAAAACTATCTCTATATCATGTTTTTCTAAATTATTCCAGTCTGGATCAATTTTATTTAACTGTGTTAAGTATTCCGAATCTTCCCATTGCTGTAAAACCCAACAACAAGGCCATAACCTATTATTAAAATCTACTTGTACTGTTCTTGTTTTACAAAAAATCATCTTTGCTGAACCTTTAACGTTTCTAATGATTGTAAAAAGTTACCATGCTTGTGTTGTTTTAGGACTAGTTTAAGTTCTTCTATTAAATTTTTATCTTTTATTTTATGTTCCCATTCTCTATTATTAATAATAGGTTGGAATTTTATATCATACTCTTTTGCTATTTGTGAAGCCTTATAAAAGTCATCTATGTTATAATCAAAAATTATAAAATCCCACGATGCATTTCCTCCATTTGTTTTAAATGTAAGCATGTTATTCATTGCTTTATTATAATCAACATTTACTCTGTATTTTTCGTTAGTTTGTTGGCTTGTACCATCTATACTAAAACAAATTTCCAAATTTTCATTACCTGCATTATGTTCATAAAACTTAGTAGGCCTTAAACCTCCATTTGTATGAATTATAAGTTGTATATTATATTTTTGTGTGCAATCAATATAATCCTGTACACGTGGATGCATCATGGGATCGCCAAAGTCTCCACATAATGCTACTAGTTGTGTTTTATTGGTATATTTTTTTACAACATTTTCAAATGAATTAAAATCTGCATGTTGTAAATTTAGTGTGCCATCATTATACATTTCTGTATGTATACAAAGTGGACATTTTGCGTTACAGTGGTTTGTTATAGCAAACTCTATTTTGCTATTTCTCCACTGTTTCATTATTCATTTCCACTTGAATTTTTGCAGCAGATTGTTCTTCGCCAGTCACTTCATCTATAACTGCACTACATTCTAAAACACAAAGTTCTGGTGGATTGTCGCTTTCCCATCCTCTAGGTGCAATAAATTCATCATATAAGGGATTCTCAATAATCTCTTCAAGTGAGTATTTTTTGAGATCGTTAAAGTCTGGTTCTTGTTCCCACATTTCCCAAAATCTTGGATCTTGTTTTCTGGAAAACTCTTTCATATCAGGAGTACCCAATACACTATTTGCATAGTAACAGCAAGGCCAAACTCTTCCTTGATTATCAACTTCCCATTCTCTTACATCTTTGCCAGGTCCTAGTTGATCTTTTCTCATTGCCATACAAATAATTTTACATTTGGACATATTGTTTAGCCTCCTGCAATGCATCTTGAACTTCTTGTATTTGGTCATCTCTAATTTTACCAAACTCTCTGTGATTAATTTTAAATAAAATATCAATACCGTTCTCTTGTGCTATTTTAGCAGCATATGCTATATGGCCTACATTCCATTCAAATATTAAAAAATGCCAATTTCCGTGACCACCATTCTCAAACCAAGTTCGCATATTTGTAAATGCACGTTCAAAGTCAACTCCTTCACGATACATCCAGTTTGTATTATGGTCTGTACCATCTATTGCCCACTCTATATCTAGATCATCATAAAGACTTGCATGTATCTTATACCATTTTGGTTGTCTCAAACCTCCATTAGTATTAATGCATAATTTTCTTGCTTGGGACATTCCTCTGTCTACAAACCTCGAAATATCAGGATGCATCATAGGATCTCCTAATTCACCGCAAAATATTAATTCATTGAGGGTTAAGTCTCTGCTATTGTTTAACATGAGATCAAAGTCTTCGTAGGGCATATGGTTTGCTTTTAACCAACTTGCGGTTGCACCAGTACGCTCGTTTGTTCGCATACAGGATCTGCATTTGGCTTGGCAATATGTTGTAATTGCAAAATCTAAGGTATGTTCGTATATCATAATTATATTTAGTGTTATCGTCCGCCTTGTGATCTATTTACATAGCTCATCAAGGTATTATAATCTATTTCGCCCAGTACAACATCTACAATTATTTCATGCTTTTCAAACTGTGCTGGATTATTACGCAATACTTTTACTTTCATAATATCTCCAGGTCTGCTATAAATTATTTCCTGTAATAATGTAAAAGAACTATATACACGTTTTTCATTAATTTCCATGATAATATCGCCTTGCATTATACCTGCTTCAATACCTGCATAATTTATTAATTCTTGACCAATTGTATAATCTGCGTAAACATAGTAGCGATCTTCTCTTGGTACATCTTTAACATCTTCGAACTTAAAACTATTAACAGGAAATGGATACTCACTGTAAGGTACATATCCCTCTTCTTGATAAGCATCAGTATAAAAATATTTCGTTACCATTTCTACATGTCTAGCATGTACTGCTAATCCTACACCATCCCAACCTGGGATGCTTCTACCTGGACTGTAAATACTTTGAGCAACGCCAATTACTTTTCCATCCATTGAAAATACTGGACCACCACTGTTACCTTGATTAATTACTGCATCTACCTGTATCATAAGATTATAAGGGCGTCCACTGCGACCATCATATACAACTTGTCCAGCAGTACTACTCCATGCTAATCCCATTCCGTGTCCAATAACAACCACAGGATCGCCTTCTCTGATATCTTTTGGATCAGCAAATTCTAAAGGTGTAAGTTCTTCATTTTCTAGTTTTTTAATACGCAATAATGCAATATCTGCCACAGGATCAAATCCTAAAATTTCAACATCATATGGCCATCTTTCCAAAGGTGCTTGTACTTGAATAGTATACCCAGTTGTATTTTTAATATAAGATTCTATTACATGATAATTTGTAACAATTGTTGCATCAGTTTCTGTTTCAGACACGAAAAAACCTGTACCACGCCCGCCCATTGTTTGCTGGCCTGACTCTGGTATTACATTTATCAATACAACACTTTTAAAGTTTTCATTTATTACATTTTTAATACGTGCTTCTTTATCAAAACCAGCTACATTAAAAATTGTCTTGTTCCATGCATATAATGTATCAGCAAGATCAGGATTACTTCGATATAGTGTGACAAGGTGCCCACTGACATATTCTTGTACATTTCTCATATAACTTACTGCAACAATGCTGCTTACAACAGTTATGACGAAAAATGCGAACGCAAGTGTTAACTTGGTAATTTTACGCATAGTTTTTCTCCAAATTTATTAGTATTTAGTTGGAGATCTGACACGTTAACCAAGCCCACAACGCTCCTGACATACGGCAAGACATTCTCTGTCTATGTTATCAGGCAATGTTTCTTTATAAAATACATCTTCCATGATCTCTCTAAAGCTTCTATCTTTTAAGTTTATTTTGTCTTTAGGATGATCTAGTTTGCCTTCCCCAAAGGGACTAATTCTTTCTGGTACAGTTTTAACTTCAGTTGAGTAGATATAACTACATGGCCAAAGGTTACCTTCCCAATCAATTTGAATTTGCCTCTCTCTATATGCAGTACATTTGTGGTCGATCCAACCAAAGTCGTTTACAATGGGGTATTTCTCTTCAACAATTTTAACAAGCTCTTCTCTAATCTCATCAATATTGTCTGTTCCTATTTCATACGCTTCTTTGTCTGTTAAAACTTCCATATCTTCACCAGGAATACAACTGCCACGTAATTCCCAATATGAGAAGCCTAATTCTATTGCTTTTTTTCTAGCTATTTCTATTTGATGTATGTTATGATCAAATGCTGTAAAAGTCCAACTAGCTCTACCACCAGCTTTTATAAAGGCTTTTATATTTCGTATAACTAATTCAAATTTTGTATTTCTTCTATGTAGATGATGTGTATCTTCTAGACCATCAATTGCAAAGTTAATTCTATGATTTCTTTTGCTTAACATAGAGCCAAGTTCTGACCAGAACTTCTCATTTCTTGCTCCACCGTTGGAGTTAATCAATATCTCTGTTTTTGGATGTGCTAACATTGCTTCTTTAACAAAGTCTAATGCCTTGGGATGCATTATCATATCGCCCACTGCACCATCAAATAATATTTCTTGTAAGTCTAATATTTTTGTATCAACAAGTATTTTTTTCCATAGATCTAGATCCATATGTTTTAAATCTAGCTCATCTATAGTTTTACCACCCATGTGATTACGTTGGCATCCAGGGCATGCTGCATTACAATAACTTGTAATTTCAACTTTAATGTTATGTGTATTGCCCAACCAATCCATTAGTCTACTGTTCTCAATTCTACTCTTTTTTGCCAAATATTATAAATTCTATTTCCGTTAGGCAAATCTATATCTTCATTATGATCCCATCCTTGTTCTAGAATGTCACAATGTGTTTTCTCTGCCCATACATCTAGTAAATCTTGAGTCCAAGGAAAAAAGTCTACCCATTTGGCATGTTCATTATCATGCATAAGTCCTGGATTGCATCTCCAATAAATTTTGCCACCTGGTTTTACCATTTGTACAACTTTTTGTATTTGTTTTGTTATTGTATTTTCATCTCCAAAGTTAATACTGCCCAAGCACAGAACTACGTCCCATTTTCCAATATCTTTCTTTAAATTTTCTATACTTACTGTTGCATCTGCATTTGGATTAAAAGGATCAATACCAAATACATTATCTCCAACTAGTTTTTTTACATCGTTATTGCCACAACCTATATCTAGGATTTTTGCTTCGTCCATTTCTTTTAGTTCATCTATTAAACGCTTTCCTGTGTGACGAGTTTCAAAGGTTTCTTCATTAGACCAAAACCCTTCACCGCCACTAAAGTATTCTGATAAAACACACTCATCTATCCAGTAACTCATACGTAATAGAGCGTCCATCATAGTTGGATATTCTTGTTTTTTTTCTAATACATTTATTCCATAACGCATTTCAATAAATTTTGCTAAATCAGGTAAGATTTTAGCATTTATTCTAATCATTATTGTCTCCTATACTGCCATTTCCGCTTTAATGCTTGGCATAGGGGTATACCCTAACAGCTCATAATTGCCTGCACTTGTATTTAACACTTCTTCCAAACTGTTAAATCTGGGCATTACGAGGAAGGGTATTTTTTTGTGTGGTTGACGTTGTAATTGCTGAGTAACTTGTGCCATATGATTTTGATATATATGACAATCTCCCCCAGTCCATATAAAATTTCCTACTTTTAAATTGCATATTTGTGCAAGCATGTGTGTTAACAGGCTGTAGCTTGCAATGTTAAAAGGCACACCTAGAAACATGTCTGCGCTTCTCTGATAGAGCTGACAGCTTAGTGTGCCGTTCATTACCCTAAACTGGCTCATTGTATGACATGGAGGCAGTGTCATTGCGTCTAGTTCTCCAACATTCCATGCACTAAGTATTATACGTCTACTGTCAGGATTATTTTTTATTTGGTCAATAATATCTGCAATCTGATCTATATAAGCACCATCATGTGTTTTCCATTTACGCCACTGGCTACCATAAACTGGACCTAGTTCTCCATTTTCATATCCCAATGCAACACCTTGGTTTTGTGCATTAGCAGTCCATATAGTATTTTTACTAGAGTCACGAGTACCATGTGTGATTTCAGCAAGACGGCGCTCGTCTGTACTGCCTTCCAAGAACCATAGTAGTTCTCCAACTACACTTTTCCAGGAAAGTTTTTTTGTAGTAACTGCTGGAAATCCTTGTTGCAGATTAAAATGCATTTGGTAACCAAACACACTTCTGGTACCTACTCCTGTTCTATCTGAGACATCTTCTCCATTATCTAAAATATATTGTAATGCATCTAAATATTGTTTCATAGTAATCCTGTATTAAATTTTTCTAGTATTTTTACTGTCATGCCTTCTGCTGACTCACTTGCTAGTTCTGTATGTGTCCGTAATATATCTTTCAAAGGTATAAACGTATCACATTTATATTCTTTGTCCATAATAGTTAAGTAAATTTTATCTATGTGAGGAAGAGCCTGTGTTACAATATCGGCACCTCCTATAACCCAAATAGGTCTATTTTGATCGGCCCTTTCTTGTTCAATACGTAATAATTCTTTCAGTATATCACCAGAAATATATTCATCTGCGCCCTCGTTATCTTCTGGACGTGTTGTTACTACTACATTATATCTAGAAGGCAAAGGACTAGGCATAAATGGATCTTGCCATGTCTTGCTTCCCATTATTACTGTACACAGACTAGTATGTCTTTTAAACCAGGCCAAATCCTTAGAATTTTTAGGCCATGGTAATGTTCCGTTGCTTGCAATACCGCCTTTTGCATCACACGCTATAATTAAATTTATCACTTTGTTCTTCCTTAAGGTGTTCCCATGTTTCCTGCCATGTATTTACCTCAATACATTTTACTTTTTTAAAATTACCATGTTCTAATGCTACTTTTAATGCATAATCATTGCCACCCTCAAACATCGCATCACCAAAGAAGATTATTTCATTTGTCTTTGCAAAGTCTTTAACAATTTGACCTTTATCTGCTCCTTTTGGTGCGATATCTAATCCAGTTTCGCCTCCAATAGTTGCCTGTAACTCTGGAAAAAGGGTATTAAATGCATCTGCAGTTTTTTTCCTACTATTTGTCTTTTTATCGTATTCTATAAATTTTTCTCGTTGCTCTGTATTACCATTACGTCCTAATACACTATAGTTCACCATCCCAGGACGAGTTTCAATGTGTATTCCAGTCCTTATGTGAAAATCCTCTTCAGCTAAACACTGTAATAAAAATTGTTCAGCAATATCTGGCAACACCCAATCGCTTGATCGAATTAACGATTCTTTTAACCAGTATTGGCTACCACTGCATTGGTAAACACCTTTACATCTATTGTATATTACATGTCCAATTTGCTCTATTGTCTTGGGCCTATCACTTCCAGTAACAATATATACCGTTTCACGTTCACAGAACTTACTAAACCAAACAGCAAATTTTTTATTAATGCCTTGTCTGCTTGGCGTTAAGGTTCCATCAACATCAAATAAGTATATCATAAAGCGTTCCAAATCAATGTTACTAGAGCAAAGGAATTCATTGCTGTAAACCAACAGCATAGCAGGAATGCTGTGCTTTTTCTTCGCCATGTACTAAACATTGCCATGATACTGCCTACAAAATACAATGGTATAAAGATATGTGTAGCAGGATCCAATACAGTAAAACTAAGTGTAGCACTTGCTGCTACCAGAATTACAGTTTCAAATGCTTCTACAACTGTTGCAGTTGGATCATTCCTATAACTTGTTTTAAAAAAATTAATAATTTTACTCATTCATATCATCCCATCGCATTAAAATATTATTTAAGCCAACTTGCATAACGCTGTACTCGCTTAATTCTTGTGTAAATGTTTTAATTTCATTTACTTCTTTTTCAGTAAGTTCGTGTAGTTCTATTATATCATAATAGTCCATAATATAGTCTTCTACGGAGTCAATAATCTCACGCTCAAAAGAGTCTTCAAACTTGTGTATTTTATTCCATTCAAATGCCATTTTAATTCCTCACTAATGTTTTACTACCATTGCTACTGCATATTCTTTTTCGTCTGATACACTTAGGTTCCATATACCTTCTATATCTGTAATAACAATAGGTTGTTTACCTTTTTTCCCATATGCAAACTTTTTAGCATCTGTAATGCCGCTTGCTTTAATTGAAGCCTCTTTAACTGCCCAGCATTTGGATATATACTCTGGCGTCAACTCCTTTTGCTTCTCTGATTCTGTTAAAAACTTATTAGTAAACTTAGTACCATATTTTTCAAATAAATTTTTAATTCTGTTAATAGATACAATATCAACACCTATATTCATTTTATATCCTCAATGTTAATAGGCGTGTAATTTATTTGCTCAACACTTACATTGACATACGGGCCTTCTGGACTAGGATTGCTGTGAATATGTCCATGAACATTAACTGCATCTTCCCATATTAAATTTTCTGCACTTGTTTTGCCGTCAGCATTTAAAGGTCTTGATAATGATCCTTGGTGTAGAGGTACGTGTGTGCATAGTATGTTAAACTCTTTAAAATGTTTCCATATATCAACACTTTGAAACCATTGGTAGGCACATATCATAGGTATGTTGTCATGATTTCCCGCAACTAGATGTTTAAATCCGTTTAGACGTTTCCAATTTGTTTCCATCCAATGTATTTTGCTATCTCCAAAAACTACATCTCCTAAATGCCATACATGATCGCCTGGTTTAACAACACTATTCCAATTATCAATCATATATTCGTTCATTTCTTCTACAGATGTAAACCCGGGCCGAGTTAAATTCCCATTCCAATCTCTAAAATACATCATCTGCTCATGGCCAAAATGTGTGTCACTGATTAACCAAGTATCCATACGATTATTTATTTTCTTTTTTTGTTATGGCCCAGCTACCATCCTCGTTATCAATCCATTCAAGATCATCACCCTCTGCCCAACCAACTTGATCAAGTACATCTTGGGGGAACTCAATAAAGAGTTCTTTTGTTGTTCCATTCTCTTGTACAGTTAAAATCCATTTTTTATCATTTACTTTTTTTGTGTCGTGTATCACCACCATAAATCTCCGTAATATTTTCCAAAGAGCTCGAACCCTTCTGTCATTTTTGCATCTGCTTCTTCTATACATTTCTTACAAGGTTCTGAGTACAAATCATCACACTGTGATGCACATGCATCAAAACTATCAAAATATTTAGATTTCATTTCAAATGCATAAATCATTTTATCTAATATTTCATGCCATTTATCTTCTGTAAGACTTGCAGGGTATCCTGTGCTTACTTTTTTTAATTGAACAAGACATGGATATATAATATGAGATAAAGTTTCATCTAAACTATAACTATCCCAATTATCAATATGCACATCTATTTGTCTATCACTTGCATCATCCTTGTATGCACCTATATTAACTTTCACAAGCTCATCTCCCTTAAATATCTCGAAATTAGCCTTAGGCCATTTTGTATTCTGTCTTCGTATTTCATAAGACCCAACACATTGTCTTTAATTATAAGATTGTTCTCATTGGCTTGATAGCAAATATGATTACATGTCCATTCTATTTCCGCCAAGATATAAAACCAACGGTGTTTATCATCTGTAATATCACTAGGCGCATCATTTAGATCCATTATTGGAGGAGTAGACCTATTTTTAGTTTTATACACCAGCACTAAGACCAAATAGCAGACGATAACATCTATATTTTTTAGATCGTCCTCATCTATTTCAATAGTTCGGTTTTCATTTGAAAATTTATAAAGCATAACTTATAATACAGCAATTCTTGGATTTAGTCAATATCAATATTTAAAAAAACCTGCATTTTCATTATCGTTAAATCCAGCAGTATATGAATCTATCTCATATTGTGTCATATCATGCAGTTCAACTCTATCCCCAACGTATGTTCCTAAAGGATACCAATGAGGATCAAAGTCCCTACAATAGTAACTGTCTGCACCGCCTCTATCATAGGGACTTCCATTCTCTTCTTTGGTATAGAGTTTGTCAGCAATATCCAAACCTACTTGTTTGCTAATAGTTTTCATGCTGCCTCTGCAATAGGAATACTTGCTATTCTAAATAATGGCTGATCTTTGACTTTATCCATTACATCAAGCATTTGTTCCTTTTCCTGCAGATATAACTTAGCAAATTTTGGATCATTCTGTACTATACTGCTGGTGTTGTCTATAAAGTCAGCTAGTTTTATTAGCTGTACCCTGGCACAAGAATTTGCTATCCTATCTCTATCCAAGGCTTTACGAGTTTTACGATTTCCATGGGATAAATCCACATCAGTTAGTCTAAATACTAGATATCCCACATTGGTACCAAACTTTATACGTATCTCATCATGAGTTACAGGAGTATCCTCTACTACATCATGCAGTAGAGCAGCCGCAATCATGTCTTCAGTGCCGCCATTATGAGCAACTATTTCGCTAACACGAATAGGGTGTGTTATATATGGATCACAAGAGTACTTGCGAGTTTGCCCTGCATGTGCAACCTCTGCAAAAGTTCTAGCTCTATCTATTAGTATACTCATTACACAGTTCTCGCTTCTAGTTCAGTGACCGTTACACCATATTGACTTGCAACGCCACCTTTTGCAAGTGATCTGAGGATAGCACCATTGCCATCATCAGAATATTCATAACCAAGAAAAACATCACCACAATAAATTCTCCAACATTTAATCAAAACAACATACCCAAATGTCCTAGTGCAAGTACATACTTACCTATAAACCAAATCTGTGATGTTATAAAGGCACTAGCAATTGCTGTTCCAATAATTGCACCTGCGTTCCATTCGATTGTTTGACTAAACATTATACAACCTCCTCAAAGCCACACATTGCAACTTCGTATTTGGTAGTTCCTACCAACATTTGGTCACCCATTGAAGTTGACCGTAGGCCCATTCCACCTTCGTTTAGTGGTGCCATTACTGTTACGTTAGGATTGTAATCGCCATTTGTTTCACCATTATCAAATGTTTGTTCTTTACGGCTCCAAGAACCCATTACGTTGTTAGTCCAACGATATGCATATTCTAGTGCTTCTTCTAATTTCATATCATCAGCAACATCAACAAATGCTACTGTACGTGGTGTATCTTCGAACGCTTTATGAATAACTGCTACTTGCATAATTACTTCCTTTTGCTTAACTTACTCTTATACTCTAAAGTAAGACGCATTGGTTGTCAAGAAAAAAGCGAATCTAAATTCGCTTTGTTTTCAATAGGTTGTAATTTTTTTCAACTTTTTTTTAATTTTTTTAAAGAAGATACGTGTTCTACGTACCATTATAAAGAACGGAGCATCTTTTGGCCATCCGTCTTTCTCCCAGTCTTTACCATTTGCTAGATCTTTTTCATGAGCCTCTCTAGCTGCGGCTTCTACATATGCCAACCACGCACTCATTATAGCCTCCTATTATCTTTTTTACGTACCTCATATAACAGAGGTATTCCTCCTCTACCAGAACCAATGGTAGACAGGTAAAATTCTATTTTATACCCATCTTTGTAAACTGTGGGTACATGTGTTTTGCTAAAAAAATTTATAATTTTTCTAATCATTCTGGATGTACACCTGTGTTTCCTGATTCCAATGCTCTTCTTCTTCGTAGTTCTCTAAATGTCATGGGGGTGCCGTCAGGGTTGTAAGATTTTTTTTTTACTACGGGCTGTTTCATTGGTCCCTTTAGACCAGTAGGATGGAATTCATATAGATCTTCTTGTTTACTATCACTAAAGCCACCTCTATCCTTGGGTTTAAATTCGCCTTGAGCCTGTCTGCCATTTTCTAATCTTTTCTTAAGTTCCTGCATAGTATCTCGATTTTGTTGATTATAAGGTACCACATAATATTTTGGTTTTGTATTAGCTAATTCAGTATCTAACGCAATAAAATAAATTACAGGGTCTGCAACTTCTACCCATTTAATTTCTACAGTTTCATTTACAGGAAATCCTTTAATAGGCGAGCCTAGTAGTGCTAAAATAATGTTAGAACTGTATATTGTGCTAACAAGCAATAAGGGTGTTAGTATGAACACCATTAAATAATTTCTTCTAGATATTATTAGTGCATATATGGTTGTTGAACCTAATGCAAATAACAATAATATTATAAAGTAAAGTTCTGAGTATACATTCATCATCATCTTAATCACCACTTCCTTCTAATTGTGGGTCGGCAACAGCGTTTTTAACCGGCACCACTCTTCTATTATGTTCAAATATTCTAGTAACGTTTCCTTCTTTGTCTACCTCAAAGGCAGGAAATCTAAGTATTTGTCTTTTTGATGTAAATGTCTTGGTTATGCTGTAATTTTCGACATAAGGATTTACATCAATTAAACTTACTGTAATATCCAATTCTGACTCACGCATACTATAAGAATGTACTGCTACATAATATTTACCTGGTTGTATACCTCGCATAGTAATGGTTTCACCATTTACTCTAACAAAACTAGCTCTTCCATCAATAACAATAGTATCGTTGGTTATACCCAAGTCATCTTTATCTAAATACCAATTATTCCATTGCCTTTGAGTAAATCCAACATATGCACCAGACTCTGTTTCTACCCAAAGATCCATATCTGAGGCAGACATATCGTCCCACTCCAGCATTAGTAAAATTTCCGCCTTTGTGGGTACATCAGCTTTTTTGGTAATGGGATTTATTAGTAAAAATGCTAAAATGAATAGCATAACAAATCCAATCAGTATGTTGAATAACATATCATTAAAGGATAAGTTAGTTGTCCCTGTGCTTCTAAATCTTTTCATTATTTTATTGTTCCGGTAAGTGATATTCTTGAGATACAACTTGTACTTTAATTAGGATATTTGAAATTAATCCTGCCAATGTTGTTATAAGAGCAGTACTCATTCCTTTTGCCATATCTCCAATTACAATTTTCATTGCCTGTACATTGCTTGGGTCTATTTCGCCTAGGCTATTACTGAGCATCAATATAAATCCTATTAGTGTTCCAACCATACCAATACTCATACAAGTTTCGGCTGAGAACCAAGCTAGTCCATATTCATGCTTTTTATAAAAGCTATTCCATCCTATGTTAAAGGTAGTTATACCCCATATTGCGATAATTACAAAACTAAGTTTAGTGGCATCTGCGTCCATTAAATAGTTGAAAGCATTGAAGTAAATAAGTGCGATACCAAGAGTAATAAGTTGAATTACTGTAAGTAGCCACCATATCATAAAAGATTTAGTCATTTTAAAAGTTCCCATTTCTGTTGTCTTATATTTATGTACAGTACCTGAGCTTGAATAGTGTAGCATTACTGCTATCTTCACTAAAAATTACATAAACAAAGCAATTATCGTATGGATATTGCGTTAAATGCGCTTTTGCACTACTTTCCTTAATATTATCCCTGGCAATACATATACTGCTAGGAAATTTATCTAATACTTCCAATATTTCAGAACCTGTTCCGTTTAATTGAAATACTTCTGCATTAGAATATTGATTAACACTGGTATAGTGTGTGTGTTTGCAGTCCATTATCTATATTTTGTTTCTCTTGGAGGGCAACTTCTAGTATAACAGACATTCCCATGTTCCAACTGTCTTTATTGAAACCTTTTCCTGTCATTGTTTTACTTATGATATTTGCCAGTGCTTCTACGCTTTCTTCTTCAACAAACTTATTACCTTCAAACATCCAATCATGCCATTGAAAGAATCTTTCATAGTTGACGTCTATTTCACATCCACTACATAATTTTTCATATGCGATTTGGCTTAAATCACGTATTGGTAACATGAGAGTTTTCATTCGTATGCTTGTTGTATTCTGTTTATGCTGTATATCGTTAGTATAGCCGTCTAATACCATTTTCTTATATTCTTCATAACCATTTTCCATTGCATAGTGCAAACCATCTGTTGCAGCAAGTCTTAATAATGCAACAGGTTTGCCAATGAAATAATTCATTGCTGTTTCAAGATCTACTTTCTTGTCACATCTTGCTATAAAATATTCTAATATAGACTGACAGTAATTACTGCTCTCTCTTAAATCTATAAAGCCATCTTCTATATCTTCATTTATAGCTTTGTCAACAGTTTCCAAGCTCATAGTATGATCAAAGGGTTCTAATACCCATGATTTATAATTATTAACATGTTCCATAAGTGCCATATAGTTGGCACTTGTATAATTTGCATTAATTAAAGTATAATCTGATTCTCTAAAGGGCTTATAAGGTACACTTCTAGGTAGGAATAATTTATATTTACTTTGTCTCCACGGAACGCCGTCCATGTCTACACATCTATCTAATTTTTTAAGTATAAATTCTTGCGGATCTTCACTTTCTTGAGCTCCTATAAGAATATTATACAGGTCTCTAAAGTGTAATTGATTATTGGTATGTTTATTATAAAATTGAATATTTGTATAAGTGTTCTCAAACATGGATTGGTCAGACATCATTGATATGCCAACATTATTACTAAATGTTGACAAATGATTTAAAATTCCACTGTATTGACTACTGTTTTGTTCAAATGAAACATTTAGAACAAGTACATTATTATCCATTAAATACTCTTGCAAGTTCAATCATAGTAGCACTCATATTAATTTCTGGATCTGCTACTTGGGTATGCTTAATCATACCTTCTCTTATTACAAGCACACAACTATCATACTCTAGATCATTATTAGTATACAGATCTAAGTTTTGATATAACCAAGTAAATATATCGTTGTACTCATCTGCTCTTGCAGTGCTAACAATTAGCTTTCTTGCTTCACTAATTTTACCAGCCTTGAACAACTTAACCATATTTAGTCGCCATTCACTAGAGCTACCTCCATCTTCAGGCATTGCAAGTTTACCATCAACAATAGTCATTTGTACTGTGTTAATAGTTTTACGCAAGTCAGGATAGTTAGCACGTACCATTGCATCTAGTGTATCAATATCAAACTCTACTGTGTTGTCAGCAAGGATTTCAGCAACACGTACTGTAAAGTCTGTTTGATCTAGTTGTTCAATATGAAAGCCTTGGCATCTACTGTGCAATGCTGGAATAATCATGTTAGGATAGTTACATGTTAAAATAAACCTTACACTAGCATGATATTGTTCCATAACACCACGCAATGCCGCTTGCCCTTCAGGACTAATATGATCCGCCTCATCAAGTAGGATAACTTTAAAATCGCCCCAAGGCATAGTTTCACTAAACGCACTAATACGTTTACGAATCATTTCAACACCATTATCTCTACTAGCATTAATGTATAGCACATCAGCCTTTTCTACACTTAGCTCTTGTATAAGCACTTTTGCTAATGTAGTTTTACCTGTTCCTGGGCTGCCACTGAAAAGTAAATGTGGAATACCTCCATCATCAATCCAGTTTTGTACTTGCTTGCGCTGATCACCATCGCGAAATACATATGTATCTACGCTACTAGGGCGATACTTTTCAACCCATAATTCTTTCATACTATATCCTTTTTAATATATTCTACAGGCACTTCAGGGTTATTGTCAAGTATTTCCTGATCTGTAAGTTCTTCCGGTACACGAATGCCATACTTATTAAACTGTACATATGCCCATTCTTCAAATTGCTCACGTGTTTTAAACATTTTTATATTCCATCTCAGTTTTAATATCGTCGCCTTGTTTATCCATTGCTATACTTAATGCAAGAGCCTGTATATCTGCAATTAAAATGTTACAAGCCTCTTTGTCGTATGTTTTGCCACTTAGTTCACTGTACTGATTACGTAATCTATGTAACTCAATTGATTTTTCATACATTACATTAATACGTCTTGTTAAACTTTCAATGGTATGAAGCATTAGACTATTCTCACCTGAAACAAACTGCTCACACTTTCTTCATTAGTAACTCTACGGATAGCTTCTCCAAACATATTAGAAACACTAACCACTCTCGTTTTTTTACAGTCATTAGGACAATTAAACTTAATACTATCTGTAATTACAAGTTCTTCCAGTAAACTATCTTCGACTTTTCTGCATGCTTTTCCTGTTAGTACACCATGTGTAATATACGCACGAACACTAAGAGCACCTGCATCCATGATAGCCTGTGCAGCATTACATAGTGTGCCGCCACTATCAATAATATCATCCACTAGAATAGCATGTTGTCCTTTAACTTCTCCAATTAGTCCCATGACTTCACTTTCACCTGCACGTGGTCTACGCTTGTCTACAATAGCAATATCGCCATTGAACATGTCTGCAAACTTACGAGCTCTTACAGTACCGCCAGCATCAGGTGAAACAAATACTGTTCCTTCACTAACGTTTACATTATACTTGATATCTTTAGCAAATGCAATTCTGCTTGTTAAGTCGTCTACAGGAATATCAAAGAAGCCCTGTATTTGTCCTGCATGCAAATCCATTGTAAGGATCCTATCTGCACCAGCCTCTGTTAGTAAATTGGCCACCAATTTAGCTGTAATTGGAGTACGTGATGCACTTTTACGATCCTGGCGTGCATAACCAAAGTATGGGATTACAGCGGTAATACGACTAGCACTACTACGTTTGGCTGCATCAATCATAACCATTAATTCCATCAGGTTATCATTAACTGGGCTACTCGTAGATTGTACTATAAATACATCCTCGCCTCTAATATTCTCGTGAAATTCCACACTACATTCGCCATCCGCAAACTTACTAATATTTGCAGGTACTAGGCTGGTAAAACAATGATCTGCTACTTTTTGTGCTAATTCTGTATTACTGTTGCCGCTTATGATTTTCATTTTACTTATTGCCCTCACCCTTCACGTTAAATATTCCGTTTTCCCAATTTTCAGCGCAATCTTCTGCATAGCGTTTGCTTTTACCATACAAGGTGCGTTCTTCTAATAGTGTATTTTCTTCGTAAAGGTCAACAATATATGTCTTGACTTCACGAATAATAGCTTTTCGTTGTTTCATAGAACCTCCAGTTTTGTTATTGTTACCATTATATAACAATCGTTAAAAAAGTCAATTATTATTTCATGTAAGGAATGAGTTCTGGGTAATAATTTTTATAATCATTACCACTTGTTTTATCTGAAAATAGTATATATTGCTTTGTACGCTCTGGCATTGTATCGAATTCATTATTAAACCCTTTAATATAATTCATACAGTCATTTGTAAAGTGAATTACTCTATCTTGGTAGTCTTCATTTATACCAAATGTATGCAAATTATCTATACACCATTGCATTTCTTCTAGTGCTTGGTTGCTTAATGTTTTAGGAAGCCATTTTACACTTACTGGATGCTGTAGTACTAAACTACTATGGAAATCTAGATTATATCTAGACCAATCTGCTAAAATACTCTTCCAACGTAATGCTGCAAACATATTAAATGTTATAGTACCACTGATATGTGTATTACCATGGCCCTTGCCAAAGTTTATTAACTTTTCCAAGTTTTCTTTGAGTAGATCTACATTACCATATGTACGGAAATATTCATAACCTGCTAAATCACTATCAATACTAATTCTAAATGCAAGATGATGAAACTGATTCCAATAAGGAAAGTATTTTTCTACATCTTTACCATTTAAGTTTGTACTATAGCTTAATGTTTTTTGATCTGCATTGCTTTTGCACATAAACTGTAAATAGTCCAAATGATCTGGCGCAATTAATGGCTCTCCGCCAGTAAAGGATACTTCTTCACTTGATTCCATAACATCCAATACGTCTTGCTTGTACGGAGTTTCTCCTGTTAGTGATTTTTTATAAAATTTAGGTATTTGTTTTGCAGGTATATCTCTTCCACTCTCACTTATAAGCCCTAATACAGCTCTTTGATGATTTTTAGGTGTGTGGACTTCTATTTCATTAACAACCTGATCCCAATTTTCCTGTTTACTCATTGTTTCTACCCATTTTGTACTAGACTCAGGGCTACAATGCATACATCTTTGATTGCACAAACTACTAGGACGCATTTCAGCTCTTGTAATGTCTGAAATACGTCCTTGTTTTGGATCCTTAATAATATCCTGGATAAGTTTTTCCCATCTTTCATAGAATTGTGGGGTATCTTGACTACTATCTGGAATTGTAACACGATTAAAAAAGTTCATGCGAGGGCTATAGCTGCCGTTATCTTCTGCAAGCCAACAACTTTGGCAGTTTTTAGGTTTTAGCCCGTCATACAATTCTTGACGTATGGTTTCCATTTTTCCATTATTAAAAACACCACTATATGGGCTGTCCTTCCAATCACCTAGTCTAGTTTTACCTCTATAACAAGTATATACAGCACCACTTTGATCTAGATCTGCATTCATGTAAGGTGCTAGACAAAAAGTCTCAGGTTGTTTAATACCACGGTCACGTAGCATATTCTCCATCTGAGACTTATCGTAGATCTTACCCATATTAGTAAGTTTCTACGATTTTATCCGCAATTTTATACTTTACAGCTTCTTCTGCACTCAACCATACATCTTCAGCAGGCAATAATACTTCTCGAATTACTTTTTCACTTAGTCCTGTGCATTTTTTATAGTGATTAATCATACGCTCTGTACTTAATTCAAACTCTTTGACACGTGCAAATAGTTCATGCTCTTTACCGCCTGATCCCCAACTATATTGGTGTGATAAAATACTTGTATTGGGTGTTAATACACGATGTCCTTTAGTACCCGCCATAAATGTTAGCACACCACAACTTGCAATTAGTCCTAAGCCTACAGTATGAATGGGAATAGCACTACCCTTCATAGTATCAATAAGTGCAAATGCAGCATGTACACTGCCGCCAGGAGAATTAATAACTAATACTAATTTTTCTGGACGTTCGCTATCTGGAAGTAAGTTTTTTTCCATAATCCAATTGACAATTGGTTTTGTTGATTCATATGTGAAGCTATCTGCCATATAATAGTAGCCTGCATCCCACATTACACTGCCAGGTTGTCTAGGTGGGGCTGGTAGCCCTTTTGCCTGTGGACCACTGTCAGATTGTTCTACAATTTCCATTGCCAATTGTAAGGCTTCTTTTACCTGTTCGGTACTATTATTCATTATACTGCTTCCTCCAGCGGATTTTCGTCTGATACTACCAGACAATCATTATTATCTATTAAATAAAGTTTAGTGTCTTCACTCAACTTAACACCAGTACTCCAACGACCGTGGTCTACTAGTAAGTACTGCCCTTCAGTTAGCCAGTCAATATCTTCTCCCAGAGCAAATACTTTAAACCATCTGGGTCGGATACCACTGGTATCTTGATCAGCGTCTTTTAAAATAAGGCCATTTTTGGTTCTACGAAATCCATCTGGCTTATCAATCATTTCTGCCAATATTTTTCCTGGTAGTGCTTTGATTTTGTCCATGTTATTTACCTTTTGACTTGTTTTTTGTTGTTTTTTCAACTTGTTCCATACTACCATCGTCATACTCTATTTCAAAGTAAGTAGTACCATCAGCTCTAGCACGTTCTGCTCTACTTATTTCCTTTGGACCTTGGTCCAATTGTACTTCCTGTACATCCTCAGGTGTAGGATCTTTAATACCCAGCTCTTTAGTATCAGAACCTGGTACATTATTTTTATAAAATTCTTTCTGAATTTTTTCTTTTGGTATTTCGATATTTCCACGGTTATCAATGATATCTCCACGGGCGTTTAAATTATAGTTACTAACTGCACGTGTAGTCTCATTTTGTTTAACCAGAGCGTTCATATCAATCACTCTACCTCTTGCTGTTTTAACACTTTTCATTTTAAAAACTCCTTTATGTCTAAATTATACTTAATACTATCAATATGGTGTACATTTATTAGGTATAAGATATAACTTGCTACACTAGACCCTCTGCCTACACCAAGCACAACGTCATTCTCTTCACAGATATTTACTAGATATACTAAAAATTTAAGTACGGGATACATACTCCTTTTTTTAAATTCTGCTAGTTCTAGATTTACTCTATCTAACTCAACTTGCGATTTGCACATTGAAATAATATGCTCTTCAATATTAAGTTCCTTATATTCCTGCGGCATATTCCAATTATCAATATCAGTATTTTTTTCTACTATATTATCTGATAAGTCTGGAGTTTCCGCATTTATAGTAGGCATGTCATAGTTGGCACACCAATTATTATATATATTTATTTCGTCTATTTCGTTTACAACAATAGAATCTAAATTTTTACCCGATAACCATCCACTTATAATGTCTTGTGGATCAATTATCATCTGGTAGTTCTTGTTCATCTTCATCCTCTACTGGTGGTTCCTCTCCAAGCCATACACTAACACCATCGTTATTTCCTTCTGACTTTAAAAGCATTGATGCTTTCTTACGTTCTCTTATAATATTAAGAAAAAAATTAAGTTGATCAATAATGCCTTCACTCATTCCTGCTTTACTTGCAGATAAGACTTTTTTAAGCATAAACTTTTCGAACTCCAACACTTCGTTAAAATCCATATCTTCTAGTTCTTTATCGTTATGATTAAGCATAGTGATACCTCAATGTCTTAAATTGTATACCATAGTCTAACACATTTTTCCAATCTTGTATAGCATTACTATCAATGAACTTACATAATTTTTCATATTCATCTTCTTCATGTGCAATTAATGCACATATGTCCAACAGGAAGATATCTATATTATACTTATTTTTAAGATCAGCGATATCTTTGTTTTTATATGTTGAATTTTGTTCTGTTTCAAGTAATTTTTTCCATCCTACATTTATATCATCTGTTTTGTTGTGTTTATTGATAATAAAATGTAGTCTGCTTGCCAATAAACTTGCTTCATACATATAGTTTGTGTGTCTAGATACAACAGGAATAATTACTTTATTTAATCCAGCAGATGTAAACATTTGTAATACTTCATCTCTGTTGCTGCCTTCCAAGTCATTACTAATACAATGTGGAAAAGTTTTAAAACAAATCTTACTATGTTTTTCTATTTTTCCTCTTAGCAATTCATGGTCTATCATGCCAGAAACATCATCTTTATTTTGTTCTGATGTACGCCATTGGCATGCATCACTATCTAGGCAGATATCATGTTCTGCTAACACCTCAAACTTACACTTAGGAAAGTTCTCATGTTGATTTATAAACCAAGTTACTAATGTACCAGCAGTGCCTTTTTCGTATTGTACAAAGTATTTTTCAAGATTATCAAAGGTCCCCATCTTGACGATTTTCACTATAATGTACATCAAAAGAGCCACCAGGGTAGCGACTTTCTAGTTTATGTACGTTCTCTTCAATTACTTCGTTTGGATTTAGATTTAAAGCTCTACATGCATTTACCCAATACCAAATGATATCACCTAATTCACGTTTCATATGAAATATAGTATCAGGGTTCATTGGTTTACGTTGAAATGTGCATTTTTTTACAATCTCACTAAATTCTCCACCTTCACTAGCCATACCAGTACTTGCTGTTAATAATAATGCTGGATTAACACCGCACTCTTCTAGCTCTTTCATTCTTTCATTCAATGCAACGATTGAATTGCTTTCTGAACTTGTTACTTGTTCCACAAATTCTTTATATAAGTTTAGATCTACTACTTTCATACTCTCTCCTGTTATTTTAATTATTATATGATATAAATGCCTTGATGTCAATAACTTAGTTAACGATGCTCATTTTCCATCATTAGTCCTCTTTAAGAAATCTCCTAATTCGCCCTTTTTAAGGTAATTTTCATACAAGTATTCATTTCCATATGTATTAAAATGCGAATAGTCTAAAAAGAAATTTTCTGTTGTTTCATTCATAAAATCTGTTGCTGTGATATCTTTAAAATTGCTAATATTAGGGCTAGGTGTATACATTTGGGTATGCATATTATGACTATAATAAAATATTTTTGTGTCTAATAATTTTTCATATTGGGGAAGCAGTTTGTGCTTGGCATAGTTAGAAAAAATATTAATACTATTTGCATTTGCCATTGTGCGTTTATAATATGTTTTTACATGATCATTAACACCTAGGATGTTGGCTTTTGTTTCATCTATAGTATGATATATTTCTGTTCCTGCATGTAGTATACCCATGCACTCATGCAACTTAGCAACTTTTACATTATCCTGATCTGTTTCTTCAAATTTATATATTGCTTCTGGCGATTTCTCTAACTTATATCCTTCTCCTAACCAGTGCATTTTCCTGAAAAGAGGAGGATAATTCATGATTATACAGTCTGCGTCCCAATTAGTTTCTACCATCCAGTCTAGTACAAATAACATATAATCTACACTGGATGCAGAGATTGCAAAATTCGTTATTTCACTATCTTGATACTCATGGGCTAGAAAATAAGTATATGAGAGCTCGTCTTCTTGGTAACAGTAGTCACTGTAACTACACCCTAGAACGCTAATTTTCATTTTACTTTAAATCTGGAATACTGAGCTTAGTCATATTGGCTTCTACAGCGTCCATATCAAAATTTATACTTTCGCCACACCCGCATGAACTTTGAGCACTTGGATTTACAACTTCTAGTGTTGTGCCAAATAAATCCTGTTTAAGTTCTAGTGTTGTACCAAACAAGTACATTAAACTCATACCATCCACTATTAATGTGGAACCATTATCTAGCTCTACTACTTCGTCACTCATGTCATCTATTTCGTCCATTGTCACTAAGCCCCAATCGTAGCTAAAACCGGCGCATCCGCCACCTTTAATACTAAGCATTGGGTGTTTGCCTTCATTGCTATCGCTAATTTTTTTTAGATGCTCTGCAGCTTGCTCTGTTACTGTAATCATTCTTGTACTCCAAACATTGTAATATAGTCTAGATCGAAATTTTCTGGCATTAAGTATTCTAGGCTAATTAATGTTGCTGCGCCTACAACTCTTGCACCAGTTTGTTCAACTAGTCTTTTTGTAGCTAATATGCTACCTCCTGTTGCGATAAGATCATCTACTAGTATTACTCTACTAGTATGACCTAAAATACCTTCTTGTAACGTTAGCGTATCACTACCGTATTCAAGTTCATATGATTCTTCTAACAGTGTTCCTGGGTATTTAGCACCTTTTTTCCTAACCATTGTAAAAGGCAGTAGCATTTCGTGTGCAAGAGCAGCACCTACTACAAATCCTCTGCTTTCTAAACCAACAATATGTGTAGGACAATCGTCCAAATTCCATGCTTGCTTTGCCATTTTTTCTACAACCATACCCCATGCTGGGCTACTAAACAAACTGTTTACATCATAAAAATTCACACCTTCTACCGGATAGTCTGGTACTGTTCGTATATAGTTCTTTAGATTCATTTTAAATATTCCTTGAATTCTGGCACATGATAAACTAAACTTTCTTGTCTATTTTCGTCTAATGTTTTACTATATGATGCGAAATCATCAAATTTGTAAAAATGATCTTCACTATTCATATACTTAATAATATCTGGGACTCTGTCTATATGCATGTATTTTTTTAGTCTTTCTTCTACTACTAGTTTTAAACGTTTTGGTAATACTTTGATATTTAGATATTCTGGATGGTCTAGAATATTAAAGTAAACTTTATCCTCAAATTCACTACACCAATCTAAAAACTTATCCAAGTGCAATATATTATACATTTGTACAGTGTTATGTATTTCTATATCTATATTTTTTAACTGTCGTATAATATTAAAATTTTGTTCTATCTTAAACCAATTACTTGGATATCTAATATATCTATCAAGATCTCCTACTGCATCAATACTGCAATTTAATTGTAAAACTTTAAAATGTGACCAAAGCTCAATAAGAGACTTGGGTACATTGGTTAAATTAGTGTTATATTTTAGTTTTATATCTTTTGCAAAATTATTATCTATACAATACTGTAATAGTTTGGTTTGCTCTTTAATAATTGTAGGCTCTCCGCCTGTTAAATATATTTGTTCAACTGTGCCTACAATATCAAATAAATTTTCCCATGTTTTTTCTACTTCTGGCCATGTTATATTGGATAATCTTGATATATCTTCCTGTTCTTGAGGATATACGTCTAGCCATTCTTTAACCCATTGATTACTTGCCCAAGGATTGCACATTCTGCATTTTAAATTACAAAGATTTCCAAGCCGTAAATCAATATACTTGATATTAAAATCTGCATGAGATGAAAATGGTCCTTTTGAACCCCATTTCTCATTACTAAAGATTCTTGCACTTTTTACACCAGCATCTTCTTCACTAAAGCATCTTTTACACATGTTAGGACGTTTATTGTCCAACAGCTCAGCACGTACTTTTTGATAGTCTGTACTATTCCATGCTTCTTGTAAATTGTCATTATAAATTGTATACGAACTACCATCTTCTTTACGTATAACATTCTTGCCAGGTATACTGTTACAGCAAACCCTCAATTCTCCTTGTGCATTTGTTGCTAAATGCATCCATGGTAGTATACAAAACGTATCACTCATCTACCACATCAACGTGGATACCACGTACCCATTCATACCACTCCATAGCACGTGATTTGGCCATTACATGATCAGGATCTTTTGCCCAATCTGCCACGTCCTCTCTACTGCGCCAAGTGCTTATTGTAATTTCTACATCGCCTATTTCTTCGCTTGTAATATCAATAAATCCAGGATGCTTCTCTCCCAATTCTCGTATATGTGTACTCATAGATACATACTCTTCGTTGAGGTCTTTAATTTTAGCCACAAAGAATACTTTTACTGGCATGTTTCGAACCATTCCACTCTTGCATACTGTGCATCAAGAGTATCTCTATAATCAATAGCGTCGAATAAACAATCAAATTTACGACAAACTATATGATCTTTAAAATGTCCAATAATTGTAATCATAAGCCTAAACTCCACATCCATATAGGTATTACTACGACATGCAATAATACACAAATTGTTATCATAAGATAAACTGTAATAAGTTGGGGATTCATTACCAAAGTCCCATCGTTTTACTGTTGCCAGCTATAATAGCACAACATGTAACAATGTGCAAGACAATCCAGAAGGTTCTAAACCATAAAGCACGTTTAACATCTTTTTGTGTAATAGGTAAAAACTCTGGTTTATCTTCATCATTGAGACCAATTGGCATCCCAACTGTTCTCGCCCATACTCTTAAGAATCTTCTTTGTCCGCTCATTAGCCTCCTCCTTGGAAACTACCATCTGTCGATCTGTACCAATTTTTTTGATGATGAATACGTCCTAGTAGATTTTGTATTTCATGCATCTCTTCTTTTAATTGTTCAGACACATCACCTTGTGCAATAGCCATACCTCTGCGTCCAGCCTTTGCTCTTAGTGCTGACTCTATAACTTCAATATCCCTTATAGTAAGTTCAAATTTATTATTTGGTTTCATTTGCAACGCCCAAACTACTTTTAAATGATTTAAGCATCTTGGACATCTTTTTCTTTTTATTTACTGGTAGATCAGCAATTGCTTCTTCTAAACATTCTACACAGAATTCCGCTCCCCAATGACTACAGTCGTCACATAGTTCAGGACTATCCTCTACTAGTTTTTTTGCTTCATTTTTATCCATCGTCTCCCTTTCCAGGTTTTTCACTAAAGTGTTTCCATTTACCTTCAACACCATGCCACTCCTCTGCATCTGAGGGGGTGTCTTCTGGTCTTGCTTCTGTAATATTAGGCCAGATAGCACTATAGTCTGTATTTACTTTCATCCAGAACTCTAGTTCTTCTCCTTTGTAATGTAAGTCAGGAACAATAGCATCTGCTGGACATTCTGGTTCGCAAACACCACAATCAATACACTCAATTGGATTAATTACTAAAGTATTTTCACCTTCATAAAAACAATCTACAGGGCAAACTTCTACGCAATCCATATGTTTACAATTAATACATAAGTCATTGACTAAGTATGTCATTTATTCCCATACCCCTAATATCATCTTTGCTTCATCGCTCATGTTCCAAGGACCAAATTCAGGTTCGAATGTAACTTTTACATCGCAAGTTTCGACATTTTCTGTCAAACATACAGCACCGTGTACATCTGCAATAATCTCATCTGCTGCAGGACAAAATGCACTTGTTAGTGTCATTACAATGTCTACATGCGGCTCTGTAATGTTTATTTCATAAATTAAACCTAAATCATATACATTTATACTAATTTCTGGATCATAAACTTCTTTTAAGTTTTCTATAATTTCTTCTTTCATTACTCAATTATTCTCCTTACAGGCTCTGTTAGTAATTGGGCAACATACTTACTACCTTTTTCATTCCAATGTTGACAACTGCATTTAAGATCGTCTATATCTCCGCCCTCTACACTTATAAGTGCTTCGATTAAATCTCCTACAGAACTTTCTACCATTTGGTAATCAAAAATATCTGTTTTGTTATTTAAAAGAGTTTGGCAATTTTTTAATAATGCATCCCTTGGATCCATAAGGAACCAACCAAAAGGTATACCTTTGCTAACTATTAAATTTTTAATTATATCTAGATATTGGAAATCCCTAAACGCAGATGCTACATTCTTGCTGGAAAATGCTAAATCAAAATCTAGCTTTTCCATAAGTTTTGTTACATCTTTTTTAGTAGAATGTACATATACTTGTTCATTTTGAGCATTAAAGATCTCGTTGTACTGCACCAAAATTTGTTGCTCTGTTATCATATCTGGAGATCCTTGTCCAAACATAAAGTTGTTCATAGTTGGATTAAAATTAATTCCACCATCATCGCTTGCAGGCTTTAACGGCCCCCATCCAGTTCTGTGTAATAGAGGCATACGTCCATTCTTGTTCTCAGTTCTTATTTTTTCAATTTCCTTAAAGTGCATTAGGTTTTCTAGATTAAACTCAAAACTTGCATCTGTAATTCTTGTTTCAAATATCAATCCTTTGCAATTGTGTCCTAGATATCCGTAGTTTTCTAGCTCGTTTACAATTTGGATAAATTCTATTTGTTTAGCACCACTAAGCCCCACATTAAGCATTCTAACGCCAAGTGTTTCAGAAATGTCATCCCAGAAAGTAGTTGGGGTCTTCTTGCCTTCACATTCTCCAAATGTATGGCTTGTTCCTAAGCAAATAACATAGGGTTCATCAGGCACTTCGTCCTTGTATTTGTCAATAAGTATTTTATTTAAAGTGTTGTTCACTACAGTTACCTCATCTATAATATTATGTTGGCATCCTTCTTTTTTAAAGTATTCATTGATTGCTTGCATGTCTTTGGGAAAACAACTTCCCCCATAACCAAGTGAACCAAGTTCATTAGGTGCTTTCATATGGCTTGGGCCGATGTTTTCAAACTTTGATAACACATCTGTTACTTTATCGTAATCGAATGTTCTACTGGTATTTAAATTTATTGCATATAGTTGATGGAAAAATGCAACCTTAGTTGCAAGCCATGCATTGTGCATATATTTAATTATACTTGCACTATTTCTATCTACAACTTCTATAGGAGTATTAGGCAAAATTATTTCATAAAGTTTAATAAATGCCTCTAAATGTTCTTCCTTACATAGTTCACCCTTGCCTAAAATAATTGCATGTTGATTTTTAAAATCTTTTTTCGCACTTGACTCTTTTAAAAATTCTGGATTATATATAACATCACTGGGTAATAATTCCATATAATCAGGAGTAATAGTACTTTTAAGCATTATTGGAAAGTCATCATCAATTGCTGATATTTCGCCAATGACATTAACAACAATCTGCCCATCGCATGATCCATTATCTATATTTTGCGGTGTTGGTAAACAAACTATTGCAGCATCTGAACGTGCAATAGCATCTGGTAGTGATAATTCATAGTATTTGGGGTCTACCCGCAATACTTTTATATTATTTTCTTCTAAAATATCTGCAACGGTTCCACCAACAAATCCGCAACCAACTACTGCTATTCTCATTTATTATTCCTTTTTAATCTGCTTTGTATATTGCACTATTGGCACCATGCTCTGCACATTCGGCTTCTACACACCAACAACGCCCATCTGACATTTCACGTACTAATTTGTCTGCAAATTTCCAGGCATGGTATGCAAACTTCTCTGCACCTACACCATCCATTACTGTAATTTCTGCTAGACCCATATTCTCAAGTTCTGCAAACTTATACAAGAACGGATCTTCACGATCAATTACTACTTTGTGATCAAAGTTATCTTCCAACCATTTCTTTAGTGGCTTTAGTCCACCAAAGTCAACTGCCCAGTTTTTGTTATCCAGCTCATCACAACTAAATGTAAATTTAAACGCTAAACTGTAACCATGCAAAAACTTACAATGTGAATGATCTGCATGTGGTTGACGGAACACCGCTGATAGTCCGATGTTGTGTCCGTATTTTTTTGTACTGTAATATGCCATTCTAAATCTCCTCTTTCTGGCTAAACGGCGGAGTATTTAAAGTGGGTCGACGTAAGTCCACTTTGTATTTATTCATTATAAGACACTTCTGTATTAATGTCAATAATTTTACCTTTACGAATAATTTTACAGATTCTTCCTTCTGGATTAAATAAAAATTCTGTATCTCCTAGTTGTATATGATCGTATCTTAATTCTTCCCATAAGCCTAAACTCATTTGTCTCCAACTAGGCTTGTAGTCTGTAATAAATGGAGTTCCTTCACTATACCTAATAAATTCCCAAGGTAGCAATGTTTGGACTTGGCCTGGATCCCATTCTCTATCTTTACTTATTGTGTGAATAAAGTCAACCTCTTCTGTTGGAAACGCATAATAAGTTTGTATATCCACAGAATCACGAGTATTGCCTAATTTTGCGTCAAATTTGCTAAAATGCATAAAAGCATCTGTTACAGCATGTGATAGAAACTCTTTGGGTGTATTAATTTTAATTGTGTTAGGCGGTGGGACAAATCCCTCCTCGTCAAAATGTATATAAATTGTTTTAAAAACTTCATATCCACACAGCCACAATGCTGCTAGTCTACCACTACCTGGATGTATCCTATATCTATCATGCCAAGGCTCATGCAATATTTGAGGATTAAATCTTATATCGCCATTTACCATCTCATTTGTTAAGTAATAAATTTTACTAGCATCTTCTAAAGTATCTCTAAAGTCCATATAGTTATCTGTGATGTCACTATTGATAAAATTCATAACATATTTTTCTTTTATGCTTTTAAATTCTTCTAGTAGTTTTATGATGTTCTGCATGGGAGATTCAACAGTATCCCAATCAACATAACTAACACCGGCCCACCCGCCCATGCTGTTATGATTATCAAACCATCTTTCTAGTTTAGAAGGAAGCTGCAAAATTCACATGCCAATCTGGACCTGGATGCTGTATATCTCTGGCCCGTGTATAATTATCTATGTTTAGTACTTCTGTGTTATCTTTATCTAAAATTCGATATCCATCAATATAAAAATCGTTAAGATTACAATTATTGGCTTTACATACACTTTCCACTAAAAGTCTGTTCTTATCAAAATTGTATTTGTCCCATTTACGATTGTTAAGCAAAGTAAACTGGTATCTCCAATCATCCATTCTATATTTTTTATCCATATCAAACGGGCCATATTTTTCTAGGCCACCGTGTTCATTAACATACTCTCGTCTTTCTTTGTATGTCCATAAAATATATATATTTTTGGGATTATAGTTCATTACATAACTTGCAGCGATTCTTGCTATATGGTCATTACTTATTCCATTTGCCGCACAGTTAGCTAGATCTAATATTCTAGGCCAAGCAATATTTACACCATATCCAAATGTGTTACTACACCCAAACGCCGCATCTTGGCCTTGGGCAGGTTTGATCGCATCTCTATATCTAAAGTTATTAATGAAATACTTAACATTTGTATCGTTATAATTACCTAATCCTTTTTCTACTTCATCTAGCCATTGTTTTTCACCTGGCTCCTCGTATCCTAAAGGAAATACATCGAACCAATTTGTGTCGATGTATTGATTTTCTGCAAAGTCTACCATGTTAGTCCCATCGGTAAAAGATATGTAAGCCTATTCGACCAACTAAATTTAAATTCTTCATACGATTCCAACTTGGATTAACATATGTTGCATGATAATGTGTTGCACCTTCTGTAATGCCTCTAAGTTTATCTTCATGCATAAGTTCCCAAGCAACCATTTGTGCCCGTACCCAATTCTCACTACCTAACGGCACATCGTCACTTTTTCCATCACACCACCAACTAAACTGACATTTGTTGCGTACAGGATAATAAATGCGTTCTTCGTCTGGAAGTTCAGAATTTTGTTTAGTTTTCCAACTTTCCTTCATAACAGCATCTTTTACAACATCACATACTGTATCAGGATAACGAGAATCACGAACACGATTTAATGTTACATCTGCAACTGATGCCATACCTGCTTTATTGTCAATACTAGCTTCAAAGTATACGTTTTGTGCCATGCAATATTCTTCTGGAAACTTTTCAGGATGTATAAGGAAGAAATCTTTATCGGCACGTTCTCCAAATGATATATTTTCTACTATCATTTCACTAATAAGTGTCTCAGCAATAGCACCTGTTTCTGCTTTGCCTGTTACTGCTGGCATCGCAATAGCAATCATAGAACATAATACTACTGCATTTGCACTTACGAATATTGTTTTTACTGTTTTAAACATTTTATGCTCCATCATCCATTTCAAGGTGTCCCCAATAGCTTTGTGGTTCCACACTACTATCATCATCTTGAAGTTCTTCATGATATTGATCAAAGAAGTTAGCATAATAGATACCGTGTTTACGGATAAACACTGCACGGCTCATCCATTTAACATCGTCCTCAAATCCTTTATGCCAATTTTTATCAGTCTTGCTCATTTTATTGCCTCTTTTTTAACTTACTACTCCAATATAAAGCAAAGTATATTGGTTGTCAACAAAAAAGCGAAGTAAAGTTTCCTTCGCTTTCAATGGGTTACTATTTTTTTAGAGCTTCTCTTACTGAACGTGGACTAAAGCCTACAATACGCATACCAAATTGATAACTTGTGTCGTTAGCTCTAAACTTTTTATA
>Ga0181377_1000014_pt1 | contig 102237 bp, 90 predicted proteins | sample LowvirmetaG_9_FD_130160 | JGI IMG/M metagenome (GOLD analysis project Ga0181377, IMG submission 130160) | Marine viral communities from the Subarctic Pacific Ocean - Lowphox_13 viral metaG | ecosystem: Environmental > Aquatic > Marine > Oceanic | place: Subarctic Pacific Ocean | collected...
TATAAAAGGCTTTGCAGAAAAGTTTGAGGACTACATGGCAAGAGGGTTTTACTCTCTGTCTACTCCTGTATGGATTAATTTTGGTAAACAAAAAGGTTTGCCTATAAGCTGTTACGGATCTAATGTTGATGACAACTTAGACAGTATATTAAATGCAGGGCGTGAAATTGGAATGATGAGTAAGTATGGGGGAGGTACAAGTGCTTTTATTGGCAACATTAGAGCAAGAGGAACAGAAATATCTACAGGTGGTTTTGCTGATGGCCCAGTTCATTATGCTAAGATTTATGATACAGTAGTAGATGTATGCAAGCAATCTGAGGCAAGACGTGGTGCTTGTGCAGTATACCTACCAGTTGAACATCCAGACATCTCAGAGTTCTTAGACATAGGTACAGAAGGTAATCCCATACAAAACTTACAGTATGGAGTTACAGTTACAGATCAGTGGATGAATGAAATGAAAGAAGGAGATAAAGGTAAGCGTAAGATCTGGGCAAAAATTATTCAGAACAGAAGTGAGTTTGGCTTTCCTTATATTATGTTCAAAGACAACTCTAACAATAACTCTCCTTACAAAGAGCTTGGAATGGAGATCACAGCTTCAAACTTATGTTCAGAGATTCAGCTTCCTACAGATAGTTATAACTCTTTTGTATGCTGCCTTGGATCTATTAACTTATTACACTGGGATCAGATAAAAGAAACTGATGCAATTGAGACATATGTGTATTTCTTAAATGCAGTAATGGATGAATTCATTATTAAGTCTGAGACCATGCCGGGCATGAAGAGAGCATTTAACTTTGCTGAAAAGCATAGAGCAATAGGTCTTGGTGTATTAGGATATCACTCATTGTTTCAATCAAAGCTTCTTGAGTTTGACTCACTACAAGCTAAAGGATTAAATAGTGAAATCTTTAGAACACTTAAAGACAGAAGTGAGATTGCTTCTAGAGAGTTACATAATGACTATGGATACACATCCCTGAGAGAAGGATATGCTAACACAACTCTTATGGCTATTGCTCCTACTAAGTCTAGTTCTTTTATTCATGGTGCTGTATCTATGGGTATAGAGCCTATCAAGTCTAACTACTTTATTAAGGATCTTGCTAAGTCTAAGACTATTTATAAGAACCCGTTTTTAGAAGAGGAGCTTGAGAAGCATGGTCTAAATACAGATAAGACTTGGAAGTCTATCCTAAAAAAAGATGGCAGTGTTCAACACTTAGACTTTCCTACTAAAGAAGTATTTAAATCATTTGTTGAGATATCTCCAAAAGAGATTGTATTGCAGGCAGCACAAAGACAAAAACATATTGATCAGTCTCAGTCATTAAACTTAATGATAGATCCTTCTGTCTCAGCTAAAGATATAAATAAGTTATATATGTATGCTTGGGAAGAGGGTGTAAAAACTTTATACTATCAATTCAGTAAGAGTAGTGCACAAGACTTTGCTCGTAATATATTAGAATGTTCTAGTTGTGAAGGGTAAATTTTTAATACTGTTGATTTGCCTAGGTTGCAAATCTCAGCATAAAGTAGATAAAAATGTACTAGACTGGTATGTTGATGAGGGTGAGATTATTATCTATACTAAACAAGACTCAATACAAGATGCATATGATAGAGCTAAATATATTGACTCATTAAAAAAGGACTCTATTTTCTAGGTCCTTTGTGATTGTCAATTCTATCTAAAATTTTATTAAGCTCAGCTGTCTTTATTAGACCTGCCATAGAAGCATTCTTTAAAGCACTTACAAGTTGTAGTATCATGAAAGGTACTACAACTACCTCGGATAGCCAGCTTGTTCCTGCAAAACCTCTCTCTACCATGAGGACAACAGTCAGAATGGCTATCCACACAAAGGTGTTTCTAGTAATTCTTAATGCTTTATAGGTTTTAAACCCTTCTCTTTTACAGCCGGCCCATACTCCAAAGATGCCATCTAACCATAATACTGAACAAACAGCTAAGTATTGTTCCATGTTTGCCATTGATAAATCAAAAAAGTACGTACATAGATACGTACAGAATGCTGTTATACTCACTATAGATAATTTAGTTGTCATTGATTAGTCTTATTATGCTTTAATCCTAAAGGTTTATACTATAATATAAACAATATATGTGGTATCTTCTAGATTTAAACCTGTTAATTTGTCTTACTTAATATAAAAGTCATTATTTTTTTCAAAGGAAAAGAATTTTTGTATTGAATAAAGAAGAGGTAAAACATCATACCAGTTCTTTGCTAATTTTAATTCACCCTTTCTTGGTTTGTTTTGATAAACAACAGTGCTATCCTGCAAGAACTCATCTTCACTTAGATACAACCACTTGATAGGAGTCTGTACACTTAGTTCTAATGCTTCACCTAATTCACCTAAGGTTCTTGTAGATGCAATGGGTGTCTTGGCCATTTGATATATTTGTTGAAGTCCACCAAGTCCTGGCACTGGAACAAACATCACCATCTCTTTCTTAGATCTATCTGCTGTATAAGCTATAAAGTTTTTAAGTTTTCTTTCTAAACCTTCATCATCATCATCTGCTCCTTTTAAAAATGATGTTAAAAGAAATAAGTTCATTATTAAAAATGCTTCACCTAAAGTTCTATATACATTTTTAAGCAGCATGTTGCCTTTATTTGCATCAAAAAATTCTTCACCATTTAAGTTTTCTGAGTAACCATATGCTTCTTTGAAACCTGCACCTAAATTAGCACCTACTGATCCCATACCTTGGGCTTGCAATACTCTACTGCCATACCTACTTACACCACCCATATATTTTATAAACTTATACATAGACTTATATCTACCCTCAATCCATCCTAGATTTTGATCATAGTATTGTTGTTGGAATCTTGCTCTAAATGCTGGCATTACCCATTTATGAAACTGTGCTATAAGTATGCCTAAGAAGTTATTCTGAATTACCATTCTATCTTCTCGTGCATAGTTACCATGAATTTGTTTATTTACTTCACGTATTCTATTCCTTAGTCTTGCTCTATATGTATTATTATAAGGCTGTGTAAATCCTGTTCTTTTATCTATAACTGTATCAAAGCCTTCTTTTAAAGTTGCTGTCTGGGTTTCAGCATCCCAATCCCATGCTTCACGTATACTCAATGTCTCATTACCATCTGTTAAAAACGTACTATATAGTATAGCATGACCTACTGTACTTTGTGCATAGTACTCAGCACCTTGGTTAAATGAATAACCAAAGCTTGTAAATCTTTCCCATAGGGTACCACTATCTTCTCTACCACTAAATGTTTCTCTAATATCTGCATCATTATCCATCATGTAATAATGATCTGATAACCACTCGTATAATGATAATGGTTTCTTAATATCATAATTACCTTTCTTTAGTTTTACTTTATTTAAAGTTGCAGCTCTAGTAGTAAAGTCTGCAAAGTCCCCTATAGCATCAGGAGTTCTTTGAATTATTCCTTGCACTGCTGTATATGCAAAGTCTTGCTGTGCTCTCTTATATCCTTGTCCTGTAAAATATAAACCACCCATTGCCTCAATTGCATTATTCAACTGACCAATAGTAAGGTTGTTAAAGTTACCAAACACGTTAAAGGCTACATATGCTAATGAAGATGCATTTACTAGTAGATTTGTAGTCTTTTCTACAGCACCTTGAGTAATCTGATCATTATCATAAAACGTCATCTTCATATAATGATGAGCTCTTCTAGCAGCATTACTTTGTAAACCATCATAGTTTTTCTTACCAACTTCTTTTGTTATAGAACCTTTTGCCTTATCTATCATTCTACCAACATAAGTAGTTGCACCTGGTGCTTGATACTGTCTCATCTCTATAACCTTAACTATAGCCTTAAGTGAATCTTCTATTTCACTCATAGCCTCAAAGTTCTCAGCCATTGTACTAAACTTAATCATACTTTTGACCATGTCTTTTTCAAGCTGACCTGTTGTAGGTTTGTTTCTCAATGATGCAAACTGTGCCTCTAGCTGTGCTCTTTTCTTTTCAAATACATTTAGAGTTATTTTCCCATCTTTTCTTTCTTGTCTAAGTACATCCATTTCATTCTGTACCTGCTCCAAAGCACCATCAACCCCTGCTGAACCAGTATAATAAACAGGTAAAGTATCTATTAGGTTTCCTTCATTATCTATCTGAACAATTCTTTGTGTTGACGTTGTTGTAAAAAACTGTCTAACACTTCTTACCATTCTTGGGAAAAGCTTTGTAAATACTGGTGGTCTTTCTGTAAGATCTCTAACTAAATTATTTCTTATAATTGGAACTTTACCCAACATCTTATTTCTAACTGATTTAGGTAATGAATCCAACATAGACTCATAATCATTTACAAATATTTCATAAAAGTTTTTTCTGGCTTGCCCTAATGCATCCTTAGGATTCATTATGTCATCATACTTTTTATTGAGTAAAGAAACTTCTTTCCCTTTACTATCTATATATGAATCTTTTATTTCTACATAATCAGGTCTTACAGAAGGATATGATTGGTTCTCTATTATAATCCCTGTAGGATCTTTTAGATCATCCTTATACATTTTTGTATATGGTTGTTCTTGATAATATTTTCTTCTAAATGATTCATATGCCTGTTTAGAAACACCTGATTTTTTTACCCAGTTGCCTCCTTCACCATTAGACCAAGGTTGAAAGTATTCAAACTTTGCTCTTATCTTAATAAAATCATCTGTATACTTATGATACTTACCAGAACGGAGTTGCCCATCCTCATAAACTTCTGCATTCATAAACTGTCCAAATGCTTTTCTTTTAAGATAGAGTTGTTTGTTCCAGTCTAGATCTTTTTGTTTAGCATTAACTAAAGAATATACAGGTCTATATTTAATTGGCTTACCATTAATATCATATAACTCATCTCTTAAAGCAGTCTTTTGTGAATAGTATTCCTGCCCTATTCTTTGTACATACAATCCTGTAAAGTTACCCTCCTTATCAAACTCTAACATAAAGTCATACAGCTTTTGTAAGTCTGTTTCTGTATCAAAGGAAAGCACTGCTGCACCTGCTTCTCTAAGTCTTTTTTCTCTAAGCTTAACTTTATCTAAAAATTCAATTCTTTTAATCTTAAATAGTGTATCCATAGAACTTAAAAGAAAATCAGCTGATGTAGCTAAATCTTTTGAATAGAGTTCTGCTCCATCAATATCTGGAACCATCTTAAGTATATCTTCTATATCATCAACAGTAAATGTCTTTCCACTATGTGACTGTAGTATGTTATTTTTATCTTGGCTCATCCCATCTTGAGACAATTGTAAAGTCAAATCATGAACATAATTAAGGATAGCTTGATTTACTATACCTTCTCCTTGCCCGTTTCCTTTTATTGTTGGTGCACCTAATAGCTTTACAAGTTCAATATTGATCTGACCTATCAAAGATCTTTGTGTTGCATTAATATCATTATTGTTTTCAATCAAATAAAGCCCATCAAATGTGGTTAAGAACTTGTTAAAGTTCATTACATACCTAATATAATTTTCATCTTCAGCAACATTCTTTGGATCAACAACATAAGCAGAAAACTTTTTCATTTCAGTTAATGAGTCCCTAAGTATTTTAGTATATGCAACAGACTGAGCCACAGGCCCTTCTGCCTTAGCAACATTAATATATGCTAATGTATTGGCAATTGTTTCTTTATGATCTTCCTTAGACCTATCACTAAATATATTTGCTTCAGTCATTTCCCTAACTCTAGCTTCATCTACTAAAGCCTCATAGTAATTATCTAATGCTACACTAATAGTACTTTCTGCAGGATATAATGATGGATCTACTTGCTCAGCCAGAGTTTCTATTTCAGAATCCATTCTATCTACATCATAAAGCCCTTCTTCTAAATCTTTAGATAATTTATTTACTTCATCATCTGATACAGTATATGCAGAATATGGTATTACAGAATCTACGTGATTATCATTTTGAAATTGAGGATGAGATATATGACCATGGAATTGTAATGCTTTACCTTTATAGCTTAATATTAAACTCTGCACAGCGTTATCTCCATAAACAATATCATACCCTTGATTTTGTGCCATTCTTCTAACCAAGCCCACCTCTACCTGATCTTGAACTGATAAGGTTAATTTATCATCCTTTAATAAGTTTCCTTCTTCTAAATCAATTTTATCTTGATAGTATGGACTTTTCTCTAGGTCTTGTTTTAATACACCTTTAATCCAAGACTTTGGATTTTTGGTCATCACATTAGCCTCATTGATTTGTAACTTTAATATTTTAAAATGACCAACTCTATTTAATATAAGTACATCAGCAACACCAGCTGTGTCAGATAATTGATCATAGAATACTACATTTGTTAGCATTCTATCAGTTTCGTTCATTGTAGTATGTAATTCTTCTACTAGATTATTAAATGCTTTTTGAGCAAACTCAGGTGTTAAACCTACAAGTTTATCTTGAATACTTTCAAATGATTCATCAATTGCAATTGCATCCAACATTAGACTAACATCTTGTTTAACTTCAATTGTCTTTTGAGAATCTTTCTTTCTACCAACAACATCTGAAACTGACTTAACTTGTTTTCTGTTTGTTAGGTTGTAAAATTTACCATCTTTCTTATTTAAAATAACTAGTGGATCACTATTTTGTATAGCTACTTCAGGGCCTGCACTAACAGATAATGAATCAGCTTCTTGTTTTGAAGCATTTACTTTATGTGTTAGCCTATCAATAATACGTTTTTGTAATTCATTTGATTTTCCCTTTACTCCATTTACCACCTTTTGTTTTCTAGGAGATAAATTATATTTTACTTTACCGTTAGTTTGTGATGTATCTATATTAAATACTATACCTGTTGTATTTAATAATTTAGCAATATCAGATAAGCTAGCTCGTTCAGATATATTATCTATATTGATAGTTCTACCGGTAATTACTTCATTTAAATTTTTAATTATTTTTGATAACCACTCTAATAATTCACGGATCTTATCCATAAAACTTTGTGGTGGAGTTTCCTCATACTCATTATTATAATGTCTAGATAGTGCTTGGGTAATTAATTCCATCTCTCTGTCTACCGCACTAACATTTCTTTTGCTGTTATAAGCGTCATCTATTTGTTGTTTCATAACAGGAAATGCTTTACCTGCTTCTGATAATAAACCTTCAAATAATTTTATATTGCTTACTCTTACTGCTTCTACAAATGGGTGTAGTACTTCTTCTATTGCTATCTCATCGGTAACTCTACCCTTTATAAGAACAACATTATTTTCTACATAGAATGAATTAATTTGATCAAAAGGAACTTTTGACTTTCTCCACTGTGGTATGTTTTCATAAAGTGCTTTTGCTTCACTTACTGATTTCAAAGAGACATTCAATCCAGGAATCAGCTTCATTAGATGCATGACTACATGTCTTGTTCTAGGCTTGTCCCAAGCTCTTGATGACTCAAGCATATCTATTGGGCTAAACATAGTACTGTCTATACTTACAGCATATGTCTTTGGTGTTTTAGAAATAAGTACTGACTCAGCCGGAATATTATTTATATCTAAATATCTTTCTAATCTTTTTCTATTTGCCTCAACCAATTCATTGCTTGGTTGTAAAGTATCTCTGTCAGTATTATTTATAAAATACTTACCTTGAAAGCTATGTATAATGCTAAGCCTTCTTAAGTTGTTTAGTAATGACTTACCAAAATCTAATTGCTTTAAGTTATAAAGTGTTTGTTTATTAGTAATAAATTCTACTGCTTCTGCAACAGTAGGTACTGTATCAGTTTTTGTAAATTCTTGATACTGATCAATTACATTTCCTGTAGCTGCATCCGTACCATACTCTTGTTTTAAAGACTGGTATTCTGCTGTATTTTTGTTATGACATTTACTCATTGCTTTCTATTAAATTCCTAATATACATTTCTTTATATAATCCTCAAAATCCTCTTCTGAATTGAACTTGGTAGTTGAACTATTATAAAAGTCCACCATAGCTTCAAGAGAATCTAAATTATTATTTTCTAATATATCTCTTTGAGCAACTATATCTCCCCCAACACCACGCATTGTAAAGATACTATTATAAAATGAACTAATGACAGGATATTTATCACTAATCTCAGCATCAAATTCTGAATTATTTTGTTCTTGCTTTTCAGTTAACTTAGGCATATCTGCTTGTGTATCTATAATACCTTGTGCCTGATTTACAACATTCAGTTCAGCACTAGTTTGATTATTAATTTCAGATAATACTGCACTGCTAACATTCATTCCTTGGGCTAGCGTATTAAATAAGTCTGCACCTGTTTGTTTAGCATTTTCTTTTCTTTCATTTTTACTTAACTTCTTATTGTCTTCTGCAATTTGATCTACAGTTCTACCATCTCTTTCTCCCACTGGATTTCTTTTTGCATACTCTAGTGCAAATTTATTTGCTGATTCCTCAGCAGTTTGATTTGCTAAAGAACCTTCTTTAGTTTTTAACCATGCTGAAACTAAATTGCTTATGTTAGATTCAATAGGCTTTGCAACTTTATTGTTTTGTTTTTTCAAGCCTAACATATCTTCTAATGCATTTGAATCACCAATATTGATAGCATTGTCTGTATCTTCTGCAGTGAAGGTAATCTCATCGTCAGTTGCTTCAATTGTTGCATTCTCATTTGCTAATGCTTGATTTTGTGGTGAATTTACAGGAGGTGCCATCTGATCTACTGTCATTGCACCAAATGATTCTGCACCGTAAGCACCTTTCATTTCACCTTTATTTCTGATGTTGTCTCTATTCTCTAAAGTAGTAGGTCTTTCTCCAAACATAAACCCAATACCATTTTGATAATAAGAACCTTCTAATTGGCTTTGTTTATAACTTGCCTTGTTCTTATCTATATTATCTAGTGCATATAGCTGGCTAAAACCAGTTATAGCATCTGCAAAATTTATATATCTAGGTAATGCATTTACATCATCATCTTTATCTAGAGTATAAATTACATCACCTTCTTTTGATGTATAACGTGAGTTTATATCTAAAGGATCATTAACCATAACGGTTTTAACTTTTGAGTTAGATGATGCAGATTTAAAATAACCATTCTCAAAATAATCAACTAAGTCATTACGCTCAGCACCAAATGTTTCTAACCAACCTTCATTAGTTAGGAAAACATCATTAACATTGTTAATTTGTTGTAAGTATTCATCCATAACAAATGGAGAAATAGCATCTAACAAACTTCCCTTAGCTGCCTGTAACGCATCTTTAACCATTATGTAGTTGACTATAGTCATGGCATCTTTTCTTAAAAGAGGGTTACCATAAAGTTTAGTAAATGACGTTTGTAAATCAACCTTTTGTTCTTTATCTAATCCTCTCCATGTGTTAGCTTGTAATAAATTCATACCCGTCACGTTTGTTTCTGCAAACATAGGTACCATAGTAACAAAGCTTTCTAAGAAGAAGTTTCCTTTATCTGCTTGACTCAATCTATTAACTGCATCAAATATTGAATTCTCAAATTGATTAGGATATAGTAATTGATTTGTAAGAGTTGCACCATCTTTTACTTCAGACTCTTTAGTCTTTTGTCTATAAGCTTGTATAGTAAAGAAAGAAAGCATATCTCTTTTTACTTTCTGTTGATCTTCTACAGTAAACGTTTTTTTATTAGTGCTTAAATTTCTAGAGATCTGCTTATATATTTCATTAAATGCCGGAGTACCTGAAATAAATGTAGCAGGAATTAAATTAAAAGCAATTTCATTAAATACATCTATATTTGACTTAACCCAACTACTTTCTAGTATAGGACTAATATCTATCATTGGTTCTCTCGTACCTGGTAATACACCTATATCTCTAAAGTCATCAACTCTTTTTTGTATATCACTAAAGTTAGATCCAATACCACGGCCAGACATAGAAGTTATAGAAGCCATTTTACCAGTAAAACTTGATATAGTATTTAAACTGCTTATGACAAGCAATATAGATTTTTGTTCTTGTTTAGTAAGGTCTTCTCCTTTTACAGCTTTTTCTATTGTTTCTAATCCAACTGCTGCATTAGCTTTAACACTCTTTAAACCTTTAAGTTGTCGTTTTACTAATGTTGTAAAGCTTGCATCAAACTTATCTACTTTGTTATTAGCTTCTGTAAATAAGTCTCTAACTAACTTACCATTTAGTAATAAAACAGCATCAGTTAAAGGTACACCTAAGGCAACTGCATTTACTGCAAGGCCTACTGCTGATGGATGCATTCCTAATTTAGCAACATAGTTTTCTTTTGAGTTATCCGTAAGCATTGTTATTATAGAAGATATTTCATCTTGAATTCTTTTGCCATAAGTGTTTAGCTCTGTACCAAAACTATCATATACTTCTCCTCTTAGTTTGAACCCTAAACCTCCTACACTAATTTTATACTCACCTAATAAACTTAAATATAAGTTTGGTGACACAGCTTTACCAATAGCAGCTCCTTTGTTTACTTCAAAGGATACTATTTTACCTGTAATACTATCAACATCAATGTTTTCATTATCTAATCTAGCTACATATTCTGGTGCAACCCTCTTTAATTCTTCATAAGCTTCTTTTACAGCAACCAAAGAAGCTGGTGTAACTGATATTTCTTTTACAGCCTCATTACCCATTAATGCATATTTATAATCTAAAACATCATTGTCTAAAGGTGCTTGATATGGCTCACCATTTTTACTTACATAATCTTGATACTGTGATTTTGTGATTGGGAGTCCTAATCTTGAGGCAGCCTTTATTGCTCTATCTGAAAAATCAGAGTCTATAAGTTCAGCATCAGTAAATGAATCTTCTAACTTACTACCTTGATCATTAAAAGAAGCTGCAGCCTGTGAATATATTGTATCCTTATTTACAGCTTGATTTATATACCTTACATAATCTGCATATTCTCTACCCGGTGTCTTACCATAAGCATAAAAGGTCTTATCGTTTTTATCATAATAAGATTCTTTTATTTGTACGTATGCTGTATCTATATCAAAGTCTGCTCCTGATATCTCAATAAGTTCAGCAGGGAACATTGCAGAAGACCCGTAGTATGCAGGCATAAAATCTACAAGCTTTACATTCATAGAAGAATGATTATCTTGTGAAGGTATACGTACAGCAAACATTTTACCTACAGAATCCGGTATAGCAACATTAGATTTTTTTTGTAATTGATTATATATATCAGCACTGTGAGCAGCAAAGACTCCTTCACTATAGTATTGTCCAGTAGCTTTTCCATTCTGATCATACTCAGCCAATTGATATCTTAATCTATCTCTTACTAAAATTCCTTTTCCATCAGATGGGAACTTAAAGTCAGCACCTAGATTATCTACTTCAAGATTTAAAACAGTTTCACCTTCTGGTACACTACCTCTTATAACTTCATTTCTACCTAACCTGCCGTTATCTTCCATACTAAAGACACGTCTAAGTACAGTAAAACCTTTGTCTGATACTAAAGCTAAACCGTGGCCAGGTATTTTCTCTTGGAATACACCTTGACTAAAGTAACTCATAAATAATTGTTCAGCTTTAGCAATACTAATAGGATTGTTTATATTGTATTTTACTTCACCAGTTGTAGGATCAACAGTAAAAAACTCCATAAGATTTGTGCTAGCCTTAGATGCTTTTAGTGAGTTTATTGCATACTTTAAAAAGACTTGTAGGTTAGGCGTAATAGTACCTTTCTGCTTTCCTAATGAAAACTCAGACATCAAACCTTCAAAAGTATATATAAGATTTCTTTTGTCTTTAAACTTTAATACAATCCTTCTACTTAACGTCTCATTATACAGCCTTCTTACATCACCAATATTTTTAACATCAGGCATTCCCTTTATTTGTACAGGAGTGCTATCTATCTGTTCAGATGTAGCCAAAGCTTTTATTTGAGATTGCTCTGTTATTATATCTTTATTAGTTTTTGTTTTTACTTGCTCTCTAAAATACCTTGCATCTAATTGTATTGATGGTTCTATTATATCATTTCCTAATGATTGTACATTAGTCTTTAACATTTTAAAAGCACTCTTTGGTCCAGCAAAAGTAATATCACCTAAGTCTCTTTCCATTGCTTCCATGTTTAATCTTAATCTATTTAGATCAGGATTATTTTTTGTAAGATCCTCCGTTAAAGCAATAGCAGAAAACTTTACATAAGTCTTACCATCAAAGTAAACATACTTCTTAGAGTTTAGCATTTGATTAGTTTTAGCTAAACCTTGAGGTCCATATAACTCTTCTGCAGTAAGAGGTGTACCGTCTTCAATTTTGTCCAATGCCAATGCTCCAGCTTTTGTTAAATTTCCTAATGAGGATTGTGCATGTCTATGAAACTTGAGTGTTGTAAATACTTGTGCATCTGCACTATCTATTGACTGACCACTGAACTCAGAAAATATTGTTGGCTCATTTAAAATTATGGCATTTATATTTTCAGTGCTTTCAAATACACCAAATTCAGGATTAGCTACTGGAGAATATATACTGTCTCCGGCAGCATTCTGTCCTTTAGCTCTTTTAATTTGCTTTATAGAATCTTCAAGTATTACAGCCTGATCACCTAATAATAATTCATTTAATGATTTAGTGTTTAAATAATCATTTAAGAATATTTGTTTTAAGTTATGAGTTTTATTATCTGTTAAGTTAAGTTTTCTAGATGCTGTTCTTGCCTTTTGTTGTGCTACAGATCCTTCAACTCCATCTAATAAACCTTTCTCTAAAAGTCTAGATACTTTACTGTCTACTTCTAAAGTGTTTACCATCTCCATAAAAGATTCAAACTTTTTATCAAGCTGAGTTTCTATTATTGTGTTTATACTCTGACTACCTAAAGCTTCTTTAACTGCCTTATCAAAAGAAGGTGGGTTTTCTTGTATAGCAGATACCTCTAGTGAATCTTTTAGCTCTTGAGAGATTAAATCTTTTGCATTAAACATAAGATTCATTCTCATCAAACCATTCTGATCTGGAACATTGTAACCTTCTATTGCTTTTGGGATCTGTATTACATCACCTGTCTTAGTAGTAATTTCTTGAAAAGGTAAATTTCCTTCTTCACTATTTTCTCTGACAATTCTATTATACTCATTCTCTACAAAATCAGATATATGACCTAAGTAGTCAGGAGATATTCTTAAACCTTCATCCACTGCTTTTACAACAGGTAATAATATTTGATCATTTGTATTAGAAGATTCCATTATTCTAATTAAGATTGGTGCTACTGCAGCAGAATCCATTTTAGTTTTTAAAGTGTTACTCCTAGAGTTGTAATCAAACAAGTAATTATTTATAATAGATGTAGTAAGTTGCTTAGGTGTAAAACTACCATACTCTGTTGTACCTATAACACCATCTTGATATGAATCTAGATTAGCACTTCTATCTAATGTCTTTACTTCTTTTAAACCAGACAGCCTTAAAATTTGTAGCTGGTTAGCTTCTGACATGTTTAAGAATTCTTCACTATTTAATAGATAATTATTTTCTAAAAACTTATCTGATTCTAATCTGTTTATCTCAGCCTCTTTATTTAGATTATAAACTTTTTCTAAATGAAATGTAGGCTTCTGATGTGCATTGACTAAATCACCATTTACATTTTTAAATACTGACAAACCAACTGTCTCATCAAGCATTGCATTGTTAACAGCTAATTTTTTTAATCTTGCAATTGCCCCATCATTTTCTGAATTAAATAAATCTCCATTCTCTTTAATAATATCTTGCAACCAAAACATGTCTGCTGCTAGAATAGGTTTTACTTCATTATTAAATTGAAGTATAGATTCTTGATTGCTAGTTTTTGTTTGGTTTGAGGCAGACAATATACTGTACTTAACATACAACGGACTTAACTTAATACCCACACCCTCAAATAAATCTTGTGCTAATTTTTTAGATATCTTATCTAAAGCAACATCCTCATATCCTTCTGGTTGAATTAGTTCATCATAAATAGCATTAACTGATCTTGTAGCAGTTTTTTTCTTTTCTTTATTTATTTTCCAATCTAAAGACTTAGTTGTATAAGCTTGACCCCACAGTTCATTTTGAGTATGTGTGTCATCTCTCTCAGCTGCTGAAAAAGATATTACTTCATTAGTATTGTCTTGCTGTAAGAATACCCAATTTACTTTATAGTTAGTAAACCCTTTTGTAATTTGATTAAATAACAAAGGATTTTTAATTTCCTGAGGTAGTTGTATATCAGCTATCTCAGATACATCATGATAATTTATTCCTATATCATTAAATATACTTTCTACTGCAGCTTTAGTATTAGGGTTATTACCACTAAATGTATACATGCGTTGTAGTATCTTTAAAGGATCTGTTTCATTCTTAACAGATTTGATTATACCGTTGTAAGTCTTAAAAGAGTTTATTGGTATAACTAATTTCTCTCCACTTTCTAATTTCTCATTACCAAATGCATCTTTATAAGGCATTGTTATAGTAGAAAGGTATTGTCTTATGTATGTTGGTAAAGATGCCAGACCTCCACTCATATATGCTTCCTTACCAAATTGAGTTACATTTCTTAATCCCTCATTGTTTTCATACTCATCAATATTATTATCAATGATTTGTTGTTGTACATCTATAAGTTCTAAAACTTCAAATACAGCTTTGTATACTGGGCTATCTTCAATCTTTTCTAATGCATTAAATGTAAGTGCATCATGTATTCTTTCAAGTTGCTCAATGGCAGCTATATTAGAAGCTTCCTGAGAAGAATTATATTTACTATTGATTGGGTTTGTTACGTTATATAACCAAGCAAAATCCTCTAGTACATCTTCAAATATATCTGCATTACTTATTTCTGGATCTATGTTTTCAGTTTTTCTACTAACATAACTAGCAGCCATACTGCTAATTAAATTATTGGCAATGTTACTATCTAAATATAAATAACCTTTACTACCATTAATTTGCAAACTGTTATACGGTAATATAGCATTAGCTATAATCACTTGTGGGCTTGGGTCTAATGTAAAATCATTAGCAACTACTGATGCTTGAGCATATTTGGCAGAATCAATATTCTCAAACAATGTTTGTAGTTTATTTTTATTGTATGTACTAAATAATGATTTAAACCATTCTATTATTCTTGTAAAGAATGATTTAACTTCTGCATCTATTTTTGTTTCTTTAGGATTAGTTTTAAATATTTCAAACTGATCTGCCATGTACTCTTCATAGTATCTGTTTTCTAATTCTATATCAGACATGTTAGCATAAGTGTCTGCAGAATTTCTAAACTTCTTCAGTTCAGTTGAAATTGATTTGCCTTCTGACCTAAGTGATTCTCTCTTTTGTTTCTTAGCAAAAGACAATAAACTTTTTTGTTCTTGTGGTGTAAGTAGCATTCTATATACACCATGAAAAGCTTCATGATACCTAAAAGGATTAGATGCTCCGGTATATAATGTACCACTTGCTCTCAACCCTCCACTTACAGAAGATAGATCTAAAGCAAATGCTCCAACTCTAACTCCACCAGCTTTCATGTTATTGCCTAGTAATTCAATATCAGCTATATTAATAAATGACGGCAAGTTTGTTCTGGCCCACTCAGTAAATATATTGATGTCTTCTACATCTCTTTTTGATAACTTAGGAGATAGAATTTTGTTAGCTGGACCAATTAAGTCTTCTCTTTGCTTTAATAAGTCTTGATATATTTTATCTTTTCTTAATGCTCTTACCTTTTTCTTTTCACCTACTTGTTCAGATATTTCTGATTCTCTTTCAGCTATCTGATTATTTATTGCATCTATAGGAGTTTGTGCAATCAGAGTAAGGTCAATATCATTTTTTTGATCTTCAGTAACTGTAGCTTGTAATAGATCTTCAATCTCTTGACTCTTAGCTTGACGTATTGCTCTCTCTCTTTGTGAAAGCTGTTGACCTGTTTTAATTTTATCAGCAATAGATTGTATTACTTTAGTTTCTACTACACCATTATTAGTAAATTCTAAGAATGCTTCACTAGATATAACATCATCTTCAGACTTGTCATATGCTTTTTCAACATTTTCTTGACTTATCTTATCACCAAGATTAGTAATTGCTCTTGCTCTTGCTCTAGCAGGATCCTCTCTTCTTTCTTCAGTATCTTCTACTCTTTTTAATTTATCTGGCTCAAGTTCTGTTCTAGGTCTAGCTAAAAATATACCTTTATCTTTTGTAGCTTGTATAGCACTAGCACTTGCCTCAACATTAATATACTGACCTGTTCTAATTTCTGGACCCAGCTTAGTAACTAAGTCTTCCATTAACATATCTACAGAGGCATCTAATGGTATTGACTTTCTAAAGTTATTTATACTTAAAGTATCTACACCAACCTCTTGTCCTTTTGGATCACTAATAATCTTTTCAGTAAATCTTTCTAAATGCTGTATTGTAGTTCCTGCCTTTTGTTGATCAGCTGCATTATAATAGACTTTACCTTTCTTGCCTGTATATTTATTAAACAGATCTGCTCTTAATGCTCCATCGGGTGCAACATCTATAGTTACATTTACTCCTTTTGGTCCACTAATAAAGAACTCACCATAATCTTTAATAAACTGCACTTTGAATTCATCATTAAAACCTTTGTCTTTAGTAACTTTCCTACCATTCTTAGTAGTCATGTTATCTTTAGCAGCAACGCTTCCTTGCTGCAATAAATCATTAAACATTTTAATTACAGTATCCTCTTCTACTCTAATTGCTTTTGCAGTTGCTAATGTCATTAATCCATTAGACTGTTCAATAGGCATTATATATCTATCAGTATAACCTCCATTAGGACCAGTCTTATCACCGCTTATCATTTTATTCCAAAGACCAGCATCTTTAAGCTTAGTTTCTATTCTATCTGCCAATTCAATTTTAGCATCAGATTTTAAATTAGATATAATTGTAGGTTCATCACCTATCATATTACCGGCAGAATCTCTTTTTATATCATAGATAATTATAGCCCCATCTGTAGTAGTACCTTGAGATAATTGACTTAATGAAATTTCTGGATTGGTTCCCTTTTTATAAGCAGGAATACCATCACTTCTTGTTATCTTTAATCCTTCTGCTAAAGTACCTACAGTCTGATCTTTAGATATCATGTCATTAGCAAATGAAACAAGAACTGCCTGTGTATCATAATCATTACTAACTTGATCTAATGCAGCTTGCATGCCTTGATTATTGCTTGAAGGTATAATTATATTTTTAGCAAAATCAATTGTCATAGCTGATGGAACAACAACCTTACCTTTAGCATCAACAAAATATAAAGAATCATTAGGTAAGAAAGCAATAGTACCTTCACCTCTTTCATTTACAAGTCTGCCTTCTATTATAGGTAACTTGTTGTCTGTTAGTATTTTATTAAAATCTACAGTCTGATCTTTACTTAACTTAAGAGCAATAGTATATCTCTCTCTTTGTTTTTTAATATATGGGTTAGCTTTACTTTCATCATTACCATAAAACCTATTATCCTTTATAGGCTCATTTATCATTTCATTCTCTTGGATATCCACAATTAAATTTTGGAAATCAACAGGTGTTAATGAATTAAGAAGAAACTTGTAAGCTTCTGGTGATAAAGGTGTGTATGCTTTGGTTACTCTATCAGAGTACAGCTTGTACGTATTAGTTGGTAAAGTATCAAAAGATAATTTTTCTAATTCATAGTTAACAAAGAAATCTAATTGACTTACAGGTTTGCTATTGTTGTATCTTGTCTTATAGTCATTAGTATAAAACTCAGCAGGAACAATGCTAATCATACCTCCCTTATTAGCTGTGCTATTTATTCTAAATTCCTCACCTGTGCTTTTATCATATACAGACATACCTTTTGATACAGGTTGTCCATCAAACATAAATGTAGAACCATCAGATATTTCTCTATCAAGTATATCCAATAATCTTTTAGCTTTAGATAAATCTGTAAAAGTACCTGTCTCTCTTACATCTGTTGATATAACATCTAATTGAGCTTGTGATAAGTTGCCTCCTTGTTTATCTGTAATCTTATAGAATGACCCACCATCAGTTACTACTTCTGTAATGTTAAACATTACACCTTCTGCTACAGGTGGTTTTGATCTAGATACAGTTTGACTATTTGTAGTAGTAAATATATCCATTGTTAGATCTAACGCACTAAGTATATCTACAACTATTGGATCTTCTAATGCTACATTACTATTTAAATAGTCTTGAAATCCTTTTTCTGTGTTTAAATCTTTCTGAGTTGGTACTCTTCTACGTGATACTTCTTGACCATTCTCTGTTACAAAAACATCATATCCTTTACCCCATACTCTTTTTAATGCATCATATGCAGTTTTAATTTTTACACCATCCTCTGAAACTCTCCAATCTGCAAATTCTTTTGCATCTTTAGTGAATGCTGATTCTTTATATTTACGGTACTCTGTTTCAAGTATATTCTTTAACATAGGTGATCTGCTTGTATCTCCTATTTGTATGTCATCTACACCTGCATCCTGTAAAGTTTCTTCAACATCTATCTGTTGCTCAGTGCTTTCATTAGATTTAATGTCTCTAACATCTTGTTCTCTTTCTGTTAAAAGTTTATAATTTAATATTTCAGCAATTATCTTTTTCTGTATTTCTTGATCTTCATTTAATTGTATGGCACCACCAAGAGCTCTACCATCAATACTAAAGTCACCTCTATTTAAACCCTCATATAAACCTTCAACGCCTATTTCACCAGATAAAAAATCTCTAATTAATTCAGGCTTCATGTAAACATCATACTGTGCTATAGCATTTATTAACTTATTTTTTTTGTCTGCTTCTAAGTATTGTTCTGTTTGATGTCTATATATTTCTTTTCTATTTTTATATAAATATTCAAAGTACTCTACATTTCTTTGAACAATTTCATCTGTAACCTCTGGGTTTGCCATAATGTTAACTGTTTGAGAAAATGCAAAAGCATCTTCTTGTAGTGCACTATGATCAATTAATTTTTCTAATAGATTCTCAACTGCTTCTGGATTAACATAATCAGACTTATCACCTGCAATACCATTTAAATAAGTTTGTAATGCAGCTTTTATTGATTTTGTTTTTGATCTATTAAAGAAACCTTTCTTAGTTAGATTTTTAGGGTCAGTTAAAACACCATAATATCTTTTTAAATCTTTTAACTTTCTTTTATCTTTCTTAAGTTCAGAGGCTGGTACACCAGCGTCTTCTTTAGCCTTAATTTCTTTGGCAAGCATTTTTATTTCTGTATCAATGCTTTCTGCATTAACAAGAACTCTTATATCTCCATACTTTTGTTTTGTAAAAATAGCTTCATTTTCAAGAGACTGTTCTATATCTGCTTGTCTTTTTATTGCATCTATAAATGATTCTTTAGAAAATATGTACAACATCTTTGCTTGATCAACAGCTCTGTTATGAAACATAGCATCCCTATACCCTTTGCTTGACTTATCATACTCAGATACATCAATTTTCCTTTCTTCAAATATTTCATCTGTTTTCTTTGATGCTACTCTTTCACCAAATTCATTTATCCTAGCTAACTCTTCTACAAATTGTTGTCTTAACTTTTCTGGACTTCTACCAAAATCTTTTATATTAAATGCTTCAGCTAGTTCAGTATCAGACATTTTAGTAAAATCAGTAACCATGTCTCTATATAGACCCATGTTACCTTTTTTATACTTACTATATAAATTTTCAAAGCGTGTAAAGCTTCTACCGTTCATATAATCATACTTGTCATTTAAAGCAATAGATAAGTTTGCCATACCTGCTTCTTGATCCTGCAATGCAGCACTCATTTTAACAGGGTCTAATAGTAAATCAAGCTGCTCTAACTGTGTACCCATTGCATTAGCTTGAGATATTACATCATCAATTACAGCTTCTTCTTGTTCTCTTTGTTGTTTAACATAATCAACAATTTGTTTATCACCGCTTGGATCAAAATATTTGCTATTAGCAACTTTTGCACGTGCAGAACTAAAAATAGCAGGTACTCCTGTAAACAAGACTTGTTGATATGGTCCCATCATACCACCAATTAAAAATCCAGATGCAAATGTTTCTAATCCTTGCTTAGTAAATATTTCTTTACCGGCAGCACCATAGAATCCAGACATAGCAAGAGCACCACCTTGTGTAGTTTCTCTTAATGCTGCACTATAGTATCCTCCTACTGCAGCTGATATTGCTTCTTGAGATACTTCTTGTGTACCCTCAACAAGACCACTAGCACCATACCTTAACATCATACCGCCTGTAGCTTTTGCAGCTCCTTTCCAAGAAGCCAATTTAAATCCTGCCTTAATTTCTTGTGGAATAGACTTAATCAGGTACTTGCTTTTCTTTGCATATTTAGTAGGCCCAACTCTTAACATTCTACTTAACTGAGTAGTTGCCCCTTGATTTAATTTTCTTGCCCAACTCCCAAATACATTCTTAAATACAATCCTGTTGGATGCTGATATTATTGCAAAATTAGGTGCAAGCGTTTTCCAAGATGCTTCAGATGCAGCTAATTGAATTTCTTTCATATCTTCTGGAGACACACCGTTACCATCAGATCTAAAGTTAGCATATCTCATACCGTTTTCTAAAACAGTATTATGAACTAGTCCTGCTTCCATTTTAGCTTCAGCTAATGCAGCATTATACATTCTCATGTCTCTATAAAATGCACCAAATACTTCCGTATTCTTTCCTATATTATAAGCATTCTGAAAAGTATTACCTGTGGTCTTCCAATTTTTTATTGTATGAGCCATCTCAGGAGATAAAAGGTGCATACTTCCACGGCCTATACTTCTTAAAGCTGTACCACTTTTAGCAAAATCATAAAACTTTTTAGCATAAGCTATATTATCAAAGTTTTTTATTAGGTTATAAGAACCTTTAAAACCATTTGCTATTGTCTTAGGTATCCTTGTAAGGGTGGCTAAGTTCTTTAGAGTTAAAGCACCAAATGCTGCCAATGAACTACCACCTGATGGTAAAGATGTTGCAGCTGCAATACCTGCAGCAACTACTTCTTCTAATGCAATCTGATAAACTATACCGGCAGAATAAGCCCAATTCAATGCAGTGTTTCCTAGAAAACCACCTAAACTACCTGTAGTACTACCACCCAATCTCATTGCATCTTCCATAGTAGTTGCACCTTCAAGATCTGGAGCAGTTGTATATCCTTCACCATCAAATAAATCAGCTATTGATCTGTAACTAGCAAATCTACCACTTCTAAATAAGCTCTTAAAAGCAGGTGTAGCTCTCTGCAAGTAATCAGCAGTTGTTTCATTTTTATTATAGATCTGATCCATATCTGCATATGGAGTAAACCCTATATCACTAAATACATCTGTAGGGTAAATCTTGTCAAAATTAATTGCCTTAGCATTTGCCCAAATAGGATTAGGAAGTTCAACAGTTGTTTCTAAAGGTGTTTGCCAAATTTCATCAAAGGCAGATGTAGAACCTAATTCAGTAGGAATAGAAGGGGCAGCATTTATAACAGAAGAATTAGCACCAGCTGATATGTTAGCTAACGTAGATGGTGATATACCATCCATGAGACCTTTATACATAGATATGCTCTTATCATACTCATCACTTACTTCATTACGCATGTCAGGAATTAAATCTTCTATGCTCTGATAAGGTAATGATGTATCAATTGGATTTACATCTACTGCGTCCTGTGCTATTCTCTGTTGAAGATCATAATCAGGCTGAGGCATTTTTATATTCTCGTCTGCCATAAACTTTAGTTATTGTTGTGGTTTATAATTCTTAGCTTGGTTATACATTTCCTTTGCTTGTTCTGTAGTAGAACCAGGGTTAGTTAACATATAATCTTCAATAAACTTTGTTTCAGATAATTGTTTTGCTCTTACCTGATAAATGGCTAAATTATTTAATCTATCAAGTTCTTTAAAGTTTTGTTGTAACTTTACAAATCTACTATTTAAATCAGCTGCATAATTTATATTACCTTTTTTTATTATAGCAGCATTCATAGGTTGTCTTGTATACTGCATACTTACATCAGTAGAATTAGGATTATATACATTAGTATATCCACTAATACTTATTGTTCCATCCCCCAAATCTTGAAAAACTATTTCTCCTGGAGAAAAACCTGCTGTTAAATTTGTTTCATCCTTATATCTAAAAGATTGTGTATTACTTAAATTCATCATTTGTTCAATGTAAGATGAACCTTGTATAATGTTTAAGTTATTAGGGTTTATATCTTTATTACCACTTCTATCAAAAACCATTAAAACACCCTGATTCATTACTTGATTCCATTTTGTAAGACTTTCAGAATTATCTTTATAAATCTTTTTAATCTCATTTTTAAATGCAATACTAAAATTATCAATCTTATAACCACCCATAGGATTTCTATCTTCATCATCAACCTTAGTAGCTCCTAAGTTTGGATAGTATGTCATTGTAAATTCTCCTTTGGTTGCTCTATTTTGTAAACTTGTAAATATTTTTTTAGCAATAATGTTTTCTTGTTCAGAAAGATCTACCCCAGCTTCAATATTAAAATTATTAAAATCTTTTATATCTCTTGGAGCAGGTAAAAAACTAACTCTTGTTTCTGGATCAGCTGTTGAACTAGCCAATTGACTTAATGCAGTACCTAAAACTTTATCCATAGCAGATCCTGCTTCTGGTTTTACAGAACCTGTAGCACTCATTGTTGGTACAAAACCAATATTACCCCATGGTGCATTAGGACTATACCCAGCTGTTAGACTAAGGTAAGAATTACCACCTATAGTTTCATAACTTGAATTTATTTCATCTGCATAAGCCTGCCATAAAGCTTTAGACTTACCTGCTATTGCAGCCTCATCTACAACAATACTCTTCCTATAATTACCTACTTTTTGACTACCACTAGTTTGTACTCTTGTCCAATCTTCTCTATCACTACCGGCATTTTCATTTCCACCAATACCAGACACATCAAAGTTTTTTATTTTTCCAGCTAATGCTTGCTCTTTAAAGATCTTTTGATATTCTGAAAAAGTCATAAAACGTTTAATACCATTTTCTTCTATATAAGGCTTTGGATAATTAGCTTTTATCATCTCCTTCTTCCACTCAGCTTTGCCATTTAACATCGCTGTCTCAGCAGTTTTTGCTTTATTATATAATTCATTTTCATACTTTTCTATCCTCTGGAGATATATATCTTCTCTTAGATTCAAACCTAATGCCTCAGGATTATTTGGATCATTACCAAATAATAGTTTATACATGACATCATATTGACTACCGGGTTTTACAAAAGCTGGAGTATGTTGAGCAATTACAGCATCCTTATTACCAAACCATTTTGATTGTTCCTCATACATCCTTAGTATATCTGTCTCATACTTTAATTTATTTGGATCTTCCGTCACTTTTGTACCATCAATAATTTCTTTCTTCTTAAGTAAACGGGCAGTTATATCTGAAGGTGATAGATTAAGCATCTCACCATTTAACGTTACGGTAAATGTTTCTTGGTCAGGATATCTTGCCTTAAGCATTTGACCAAGCATTCTGGCTTTTTCTGCTAAAATATTTTGTCCGTCAGTAGCAATCATATCAGCATTAGTATCATAGGGATCAGCACTATTAGATACTTGCCCATCTACAATTACATTTAAATTTGCTCTAGGATCTGAATAATCAATTACACCACTTTCCTGAGCCTGTTCTGTTAAGCTTTTTATTTCTCCTGGCTTTAATTGAGCCTTTAAAATTTCTAGATTTTGATCATAACCAGCTTGTTGCTCTTTTAGTGCACGATCAGCCTTATACTTAGCTTCTATTTCTTGCAAATTAAATTTATGTTTATCTTCATTTAAAACATATTTATTTTCTCTAATTACAGTCTCTGCATTTTCTCTACTGTAGTTATATGCAGCACTCTGTAAATCTTGACTTATATTATAATTACTATTTAAACTATATGCTTTGTTTATTAATGCTTGATCATCCTTATCAGGTGTATTTGCAAATTCATTTACTTTTAAAAGATTACTTAGATTAACTCTTAACTGCTCTGCCTCTGATAATGACTGCCCAACTAAATTTTGTTCTGCTGGTGTTAGACCATTTAATTTTCCAAAATTACCCCAGTTAGTTGTTTGTTGTACTATTCTTTGAATCTCATTATCTAGGCTATAATATCTTTCACTGTTTGCCAATGCAAGTCTTTTTACTTCTGCATCAGACCACATTGCAAGACCCTCTGTTATTGTTTTTATTGATCCATCTTGGATACCTTGTGTAGCAAAATCCATTGATGCTACATAAGCTTTTGCATTGTAAAACTCTTGTACTCTAGGATCATCAGTTAAATCAGTCATTACTCTTCTATATGCATCACCTTCAATAAGCTTACCGTTGCTATCTGTAATAATCCATCTATTTACAACTCTATCATCTGGTGTACCTGGTACACCATCTTCACCAGCATCCATTGTAAAATGATCTTTCTTTTGTGTAAATCCTTTTCCTTCAAGACCTAGTCCTCTTAGATATTCTTGAGCGTATTGTGTTAGATCTGCATCTTCTACATATTTAGGTAAAGGCATATTTATTAGTTGATTTCTATCAGCCTCTTGAAACTCTTGCATTCTATATTGCATGTTCTTTATTCCAACCGGATTATAAAGTTCCCTTACCCTTGGGTCAGGAGAATCTGCAAATTGATTAGCTCTTTGCAATTCTTTTTTATACGTTGAAGTATATACAATATCTTTTACTACAGCTTCATCTTCAAAAAATGGTGCAAACACAGACTTTGCTGCATCAACATTTGTTTGTAATGATAGATCTAATCCTGAAATTCTAGATAATTCAGGGGCTAGATTTTCTATAAATTGTTGTTGGAATTCTTTATTGTCTGAGTGTGACAAATCAGAATAGACTCTACTATATAGATCATTAGTAGCTTGCCACCCTGCATTATATTTATTTTCTCTTGCATCTAATGCTGCACTAAGAAACTTATAATCCGGTGTAAACGGCTTAATGTCCGGGTAGTAATTTTTTTCTCCTTTTATATAATTTGCCATAGTTCAAATTTACTATTATTTATAAAGTTTACAAACAGATATAAATAAACCTTTAATGTTTATGCACCCATCTTTCCTGTATAGAATGGATAAGCATACTTTTTAATTTCATTACCTTTTTTAGCATTGTATCTAACAGAAGGAGCATACCCTAAATCTTGCGGATCTGTTACAGCATCATTTTGAGCTCTGTCATTATAATCATCTGCTACCTTATTTTTACTTTTGTTATCAGCATATGCAGGAAGAATGTATTCTAAAGCCTTATTTATACTATCATCATCAGCATTTGGATATTGTTCCATAATTAAATTTCTTTCTTGAATATACTGATTACGTCTACGCTCCTGTTCACTAACATCTACATTAGGATCAACTTCAAGATCTTTGTTATCCTTCATATTAATAATACCTCCATCTTGTGGATTAACTTTCATAACATCTTTTAACTGATTAAGGTTGAATGTGTTAGCTCTATTAGTTATTGCTTGGTTATATAGCTCATTTGTTTTTTGCTTATTCCAATTCTCAAAATCCGTGTATCTACCTAATGCAGTAACAGTACCATCATACTCATCTTGATATGCTTTAGCATTAGCTATACCAGTTCTTAAATTTAATTGTGCTTGTGGTATTGCAACACTATTCATAATTTTAATGTTGTTAGTATTAACTGATCCAACATCTTTAGCTAATTGATTAACTGCTTTACCAAACAAATTAGAGCCAGCTACTTTACCTTTACCAAAAGCCCTTAAGTTCTTAGCCATGGTATTAAGAGCAGCATTAGTCATATTAGCTCTACCTGTCCAATCATCTAATACATAATCTATTTCTGTATTTGGTACTCTAGGTATATTAGGTAAGAACAATGGATTCTCTAATGAATTCTGAGTTGCTAGATTATTGACATCTTGCCACCACCAATCTGGCTTGTCATAAAATTGTTGATCTTCAGGCTCTGGTCTGTCTTTAGGTTCATCCTGTAATTCAGCCATTAAACTTTCAGGATCTTCAGTTCTAATATAACTTCTAGCTTTATTAAAAGTTAACATACCAAACTTACCATCTACTTTACCTGCATCACCACCTGGAAATAACTGTCTAGGTGTACCATTCTCTCCAAAGTTAGCATAATGAAATTCATTTTCAACTTCTTGCATTGCATTTTGTACTGCCTCCCATTGCTTTTGATAAGCTTTAGCTTGTGCATCTACTGGTGTTTGAGCATCTGATGACCACTTACCTTTTGGCATGTCATAATCAAAATCAATTCCAGACGCAACAACTTTATTAATTGCATCACCCCATCTCAATGTAAAATCTTTTTCTGCTTTATCACTAGTTAAATCTCCACCATAGGAGTTTGCACCAGCCTTGCCTGACTGTGTACCAACAGTACCACTTCTAGAATAAATACCTTCTCTTACTCTAACATTATCTCCAAATGCACCATCTTGATATACGCCAAGTAATTCTTTTTCTAAATCAGTATATACATCTCTTTTATCTCCAGTACCAGTTACTTCAATGTTTTCAAATTCAAAATCTCCAAAGTCCTCAAACTTATTTTTGGTCAATGGTTTAGTTACGGTAAATGTTGTTTTACCTAAACCTTGATCATATACTTTAGTTAATTGCCAACCATTATTCAATGCAGTTTCAAAAGCATCTCTATCAGGATGGCCAACAGGCAATGGATTACATTTATAACCTGTACATCTATTAGTTTCAGATTCAACAGTCTCATTTAGTACAGTTTCAGTTCCATCAACACTTGCGTTTTCAACCATCTCATTAGTAACCTTAACATCATCATTAGTAGTAACAGTCTCTTCACCTTCAGTTCTTGAAAAATCTTCACCTTCATCTGCTATAGGATCCAATGGACTCCACCCTTCTCGTGGTTCTGGTTGTATAGCTTTATAATAAAGATTAACTTCTTCAGGAGTTAGTTCAAAATTTTCTATAAAAGTATTGCCATCATCATCTACTCTTAGTGTACCATCAACAGCCCTATGCATACCAGTTCTTATAAAATAATCAATATATGTAGCTCTATCTACTTCTTCTGATCCTATTTCATAAGTTCTTGTACCAGTCTCTCCTGCTTCTTGATACATTGATAACTCACCACCATCTTCTAAAGTAGCTTCTAATGAATTTTCTTGACTAGCTAATGCAGACATGTCTTGTGCATCTTGAGAAGCTTGTACCTGACCGTTAGGCTGATTTGATTGCCCTGCATTAGGATTTTCTATTTGTTCCATCATTGATTGCAATCTTAATATCTGATCTTGTTGTTCAGGAGGTAAAGATGCTATATACTCTAACTGTGCTTGTTGTTTAGTTTGATTCTCTATTTCTGCAGTAAACTCTATTGGGTCTATACCTTGCTCTTGTAGATACGGGTATGAAGCTAAAGGAACACCGTCTTCAAAATCTTTCTTTAATTCTTGACCAAATGCCAACTTAGAAAGATTATACATGTTCTTACTTAACATCAACTCTGCACTCCTAGTAGATATGTCATCTGCATATTGACTATTTATTTCTCCATAGAATTGATTTAATGGATACTTCTTAGATATTTTAGCAGGTGTGATTTTTTTTCTACTTTCTATACCAAACTCTGCCATCTCACTTTTGTCAAACTTCATTGAGTTAGTATCAGAAAAAACAAAAGATTGTTCTGGTAAAAACATTGGTACTCCACCACTAGAATGTCTAGGTCCTTTTATATCATATAATCCAAATTGATTATTTCCATTTAAATCAGTTAATACAGTTTCTCCACCTTCTGCTTCTAAGTTAGCATCTTCTCTAGGTACACTTGATAAACTGTATCTAACAGATTGATCATCAGTGTTATTAAAGTTAGTGCTTCCATAAAACTCTTGAGGAGTTGTAACCAAACCATAATCAGCTTGATCACCAGTGGTCATGCCACCATCTCTTTTGATGGCTTTCTTTTTAACCTTGCCATCAACTAATTTAAATCCTTCCGGTAACTTATTTATTTTTACTCTAGCCATAATTATATTATTTCTATGTCAGCACCAGCTGCAATTAATTGTGCAATCATATCTTGTGATAACTCTATTATTTCTCCGCCTGTTTCCAATTCTATACCCTTTTGACCAACCATATTTGGGGAACTTGCAAAGTTCATATAGTAACCAGGTGTTCTTTCTGCTTCACCTTGCAATTGTCCTGAGTTAACATCATAAAAACCTTCAGAAAAAGGATCAGAAGTTGTTACACCATATTTATAATCAGCACCAGATCGTTCTTCCATTTGAGCTAATGCATCATTATATGCTTTTCTATCAAATAAATTGTTAGCAAATTTTGCTACATCTACAGCAGATTTTGAAACGCTTGTAAAAGCTCTAAAGTTTGGATTATCTTTAATTCTATCTAAAGTACCTTCAAGCTTATTTGTAACATTAAAGTCTGGACTAGTCACTACATTTTCAAATAACATATCAGCTGATGGATTATCAACTGTACCAAGAGCAGCTTCTCCTGTACCATCTCCTCCATCTCTATCAACAGTATCAGGAATACCATCATTGTCCATGTCTATAACTTCATCTTCATTCATTAAACTATCATCCTCTGTTATATATGGATATGTTTGATAAGGGGATGTCTCCTGAAAAGGACCCATTGGAAACTTTTGTTCTATACCTACTTGTGCTTTACCTTCCTGTCTTGCTATAGCTCTTTTAATAACTCTGTCTCTATTTGCAAGATAAGAATCCTCACCACCTTTTTCTCTTTTTGGTATTGCTAAGTATGAACCATAACCTGCTGCATCAACCATTGGAAATGTAGCACCTAGCTCACCTTGAAAATTAGGCATTGATGAATGCATAAAAGGTAAAAGACCTGAGGCATTAATATTTGTAGCAAGGTTATGCATTCTTTGACCATTACGTTGATCTCCTACATGCATAGAAGGATGAAAATTTGATATAATTGTATCTGTATCTGAGTTATATCCTTCTTGTATTAATGTATTTATAATATCTTTAGTGTCTCTTTTATTTGTACCCCAAGTTTTAGCGTATTCTTTAACTTCTTTTTTACTTAGCCCATCTCCACCTTTAGACATATTGCTAAGTATGTTATGTTGTGCTTCTGGTGGTAATGCCTTAAACCCTGGATTATTAACACCTCCACCTTTTTTCATTTTACCTGTTGTTCTCTTCCACAGGTTTTGTAATAAGTTAACAGCATTTTCAGACATCTTACCAATGTTATGCCCAGCATCTTGTGCCCATTCTGAAAATGTTCTTTTATCTTCTTCAATTGGTACACCTGAAACATCTGAAATAACTTGAGCTTGTTCATCAAGTTGACCTTGCTTATTCATATCCCATTCCTTGGCTTGCTGCATTGCCCAATCAGCATATGCTTGCTGATTTTCTGGAGATGTCATTTTTGAAGTATCTACATCAACATTATAATATAAAGGTTTTAAAGCCTCATGCATTTCCATTTTAGACATACCAGAGCCTGCATCTGGATCTGGATTACCTCTAGTTATTTGAATTTTTTTACCTTTCTTAAAAGGATTATTAATACTGATACCTTCTCCTCTTTTATTTATATCAAGAAGAGCACCTTTACGGTTACCATAATCATCTACCTCATTAGAAAATAATTCATTATTTACTGTAGAAAATGTATTTATAAAATCAGCTAAAACATTTGTTGACGGTGGTGGCATAAGTGGTGCAACAGAATAATTTTGATTAGACATATATTCATTCTTAGGTCTTTTCAAATTATTTGCTAATGTGTTTTTATCCATATTAGATTCATCAGGAATAAAAACACCATTAACATATTCTCCTGTTTCTTGGCCTTGTTGTGCTTTAGGAGCATCATGACCATACCCTGCATCTTTAAGTCTGAGATGAGTAGCTACATCATTAGCTTTTATCTTTCTATCTCCTTTATACATAAAGTGTGGTTTAAACTCTTCTTTCTCACCACCTTGTTCTTTTTTCCACTTAGCTGCATTACGTGCAAAATTAGCCATCTTAACTACAGATGGAGGATACTTGCTTTTATTAGCTAAAACCTTTCTAGCAGCTTCCTGTACACCCATACCACGTTTCTTTGCCCATGCTGTAAACTTACCTTCATTCTCTGGTTTAATTTCTATACCAGATTTTGCCATTGTTCTTACTTGCTCAGAAATGTCTACTTCCTGTTCTTGAGATTGTGCATTTGCTGCAGCCTCTCTTTCTCTTTTAGCTATATCTTTATTTCTAGCTAAGAGTTGTGGGTCTCTGTCAACTTCTTGAGGTGAAGATGGTTCTGGCGGGGCATTTACTGTTTCAAATATTGTTACAATATCTTCTTGTTCCATACCACCCATCATAAGTGCTTGACCAATAAGTTCTTGCTCAAGTTCTTGTGACATTAAACTTTTAATAATCATAACAAGATCCTTACCTTCATCAACCCCTTGTTTAATCATTTGAGTAATTTGCATTACTTTAGGATCAACCTGAGGTTGTTGAGGTGTATTTATCATACCTGGACCCTCTTGTATCATTGATCCTCCCTCTTGTTTTAAACTTATTTTGTTTGCTTTCACACTCATAATATTATAATATTAATATACAAATAATTACTCAGAATCACTAATTTATTAGGTTTAAGAATTGCCCAGTAGGTTAGTCATTATGTAATTTTGTGGTGACAATCCTCTTTGTTTTGCATCTCTATAGTGCATTCTATTTAATTTATCATAAATTTTTTCTGCTTCTATTTTATCATTACCTGTATAACCACCATTCATAAACTTCTTGTAAGTAAGGTATTTATTAACTGATCCACCAAACTCTTTTTTGCCTATAAATTCATTATAACCTTTTAAAAATCTATCATAATGATTCTCATCTGTTCTGTTATATGTATCCATATAGTAATTATACAATGCTTGAGGATCTTTGCTAGATGGCAATGGATTTTTATTTGTTCCATATTGATATCTTGATGCAGCAACATTTGCTTTTATATCATTACGTAAATATTCATCCATATTCTCTAGGTCATAACCCATACTGTCAAACCAGTCTATATATTTTTTTTGACTTGAAGTATAATCATTTGCACCTTTTCTAATTTCAAACATATGTTTATAAGCTATATCATCTATTGACATAGGACCTCTTGTATAATCTCTACCATAAGCATCTGCATTAGCCCCATAAGAATTTTCCATAAAGGCAGTCATAATTAACAAATCTCTTAAGTTTTCATCTCCTCCTTGGTCATCTACTATAAAGTTAATTGCATCAGTAAGTTCAGTTCTTCTTTTTTGAGATACTTCATCTATATCTCTATATGGGTTATATGTCTTTTTAGCCAACTGTTTGTTTATAGCATCTAGATTTTTTTCTACTTCTCCTTTGTCTTGGTATTCTTCTAAAGACTCACCACCTTTTTTAAAATCTATATTAGGATTTGTTAAATCAAACATTCCATTGTTCCCTTCTAAATTTTTTAAATAATTTCCAGAAACTTGATTATGAATATTAGTTCTACCCATAAAGTTATCATCAATATGATTTAACTGTATATTATCTAAACCTTCTCTTTCTAAAAATATTGCTAAATCATCTGTGCTAAAACTATTAGCCCCAGGTTTTTTTCCTGCTTTTTTACCTGCTTCTAATATTTCTTTTTTATATTCAACTAATCTTTTATATACTGGATTAGAAACTATTTCATCATAATTATTGTAAAAATTTTCATAACTTTCTAATCTAGCAGGATTTGATGAAGCACTATTATAATTAGGTAGTTCAGGATCCAGTCCATTACTCTTTCTAAAAGCATTTGTTTCTTTAATTTGTTTTTTTAAGTTATCTATATTCTTTTTAAGAATCTGTTTACTACTACCTATAGTAGAAAGATCTGCATGCCAACCCCCTAGTCCTTCTATTTTTAAGGAGTTGTTACTATTTTTCATTGCTAAATTTAAAAGGCGTCCGTCAGTACCATAAGTACTAGGTCCTCCATAACTACCAGCAACTGTTTTGTCAGCTGTAAATAATCCTGATCCTACATGAGGTTTATGTCCTAATACACCATATCCGTCAATATCTGCCTGAGGTACACCTCTATATACTGATTCGTAACCTTGAGGATATGCCTTTTGAAAGTTTGCACTTTTTGATTGAATAAATTGCTCAGGTGTTCCTGGAAATACACTTCCATCTGCATTCTTCATCCATGTCCCATTTGCTTTAGTTGTTTCTTCTATGAGATTGTATTCTTGTAATAGTATTTTATTTTCAGGAATAGATTTATTAAATTTCACCCAGTCTATCTCTGACACAAATTTAGCATTACTCATTGGCCTACTTACATTTGCTGCAATCTTTTGTAAAGGTGTCTTAAGATTTTTTGCAGCTACTAAAGATGCTGGTATAAAGGGTAAAGCACCCAAGGTGTTAAAGGTTGCATTCAAATACTCTCCTTCTTTAAGATCTTGAACAGCATTTTCTCCATACTGATACCATGCAAAAGGATTTATAATATCAGCAACCATGTCAAAGTTATTTCTATTAGGATTGCTAACATCTAATCTATCAGGAATATCTTCACCTCTTGCAGTATAACCAAAAGAAGTAAAAGGATTTGCTAAATAATCTCCTGCTTTTTCATACCAAGCTGGCTCTTCATATTGAGATATGGTAGCTCCTTTTTGAGCTTTAGGTAATGCACCACCATATTGAGCCATTTCAGGTTGACCAGAATTATTTACAGCTATTTCATTAAAATACATTTTCATTTTAGGCAATACTTCTTTTTTCTTTTCATCAAAAGTATTTTGGAGGTCTATCTTTTTTTCAGTATATCCCTCATTTAATTTATTTTTTACCCCACTATATATTGCATCTAAAACTTTAGTGGCTATTTTCTTTTTACGTTTGTTTGTTCCATTGTAATCTTCTAATAAAGAATTATAATCAGAATACTTTTGTTTATCTTTTAAATCATTTTGACTACTATTAAATATAGTATTAAAAGTATTCATATCCATGGACGGTTCATATTCTGAATTTATTATATTGTTTATTATAAAATCATTATTACGTGAACCAGGTCTTGCGTAAGCTATTTCATCGTTAAGATCCCCTTGCTCTATTTTAAGTCTTTTGATACCATAGTTTATATTTTCTAAGTCTGTATAACCTAGCTTATCTAAATGCATTCTTGCTGCACTTTCAGGGTGAAATCTTCTACTCTTTAACATTTTATTTAAATTACCTTCACCAAACTCACCTTTAGTGTTATCCCAAATATTGGCATTTTTAAGACTTTGTTCATTCTCAGATCGTACAGAACTTATCTCCCAAGGTTTCATAGCCCAACTACCATATGGTTGTCCTTCTTGAGTAAAATAATCCTCACCAAATAAATTAGACAACCAATTTTTATATCTTTTACCAGGTATTCCTTCCCAAGTATTTCCTTTATCTACTACTGTAAAGTCTTCTCCTTCTGGTTCAAACAATGGTGAATCCTCTGTATTATATGAATGTGCATATTCATGAACTATAGTACCCTTTTCTTTATCCAAAGGTGCTACATCTCGGTCACCCATTATTTGAGGATTTCTTTTATCTGCTAACTGAATTAAATATGGGTACTGATCAAACTCAGGAAAATCTGGAGTGGAACCGTCTGGATAATCAATATTAGGATTTTTCTGATACATGCCTACAGCACCTCTATAGTCAAGTTTTTGGTTACTAGAAAAAGGACTTAAAAAAGGAGTTAGAGTTCTCATATAACCTTTGTTTGAACTGTGTGTAACAAAAGGCATCTTTACAGCAAAGTCTGGACCAGCTGCCGTAAAGTCAATTTGTGAATTTATTCTAGATGTTAATTCTTCATCAGATAAATTTTCTCCACTTATATTAAATATATTTTTTTTATATCTTTCTCTAAAAGCTGGTGTTGACAATTTATATAGAAGATCTTCTTTTTGCTTTTGACTATCTATCTTTTTATACTTGTCTTTAACAAATTCAAAAAGCTTATCTTCATCATAACCCTTTCTGGTATTTATTTTACCTGTTCTATCATCTATTTCAAACTCTGTCTGAACTGTCTCATCACCAAATTGCATTTTTGGTTTCCAAGAACCTTCTCCAAACTTTATTGCACTTTCTGCATCATCTCCAAACTCTATTACCTCACCTCTTCTTTTTGCTTCTTCAAAGGCAGGCATCCAATCTTTTTCATTTGCATTAATTTGTTTTTCATAGGTGTCATCCCAAACCCCATCTTCATTTTGAAATAGTGTAGGAAACCCATACCACTTTCCCTCAACTTTTTCTGCTTTCATAAGGTGTGTAGACTCACCATTTACATTACCTTCTTCATCATAATTTAATCTAACACCATCTCTTTTTGGAAGTGGATATTTATTTTCAATACCATATTGTGCAACTGGTATTTCAAATACCATATCTCCTGGAAATTCATAATCCATACCAGGCATCATCATTTGACTATTTCCTAAATTGTCTGTACCTATAACTGGAAAGTCTACATCCTCCATAGTTATATTGCCTGAGTCAATTATATTAAATGCATTATTTAAATCATCACTATAGCGTTTATAACCTTCTACTGATATATATTGTGTTATATCTTGTAAAAACTCATTTGGCCCACCCGGCAATCCTATGCTTTTTTTCTTTCCCATGTTATCTCTGTGATAATAATAATTTAGTATTCTCTAATCTTAACAACATTTTTTTATTTTCTGATACTTGTCTTCTAAGTAAAACATGATTAGAATAATGTCTAAACTTTTTTCTTTGAGTTTCAGGTTTAAAGTAATTAAGATTTGTTTGGTTTAGTGGTCTAGTATACCCGTTGCATTGAGTGTTAAATACAGATTGCTCTGCGTTACTAAACTCACCTCTATCATTAGTAATATCCCAGAATTGGTTTATTCTAAATTTGTGTTCTACTTTAGATGCTAACACTGTCATATCATTAGCAGTTACTATAGGATACGTTAATTCACCCCATGGATTATTAAATGGTTGTGAAGTTATATTTAATAAACCTGATACCTGATCATTATTATAAATGATAGCTTTATCAAAGTTAAATAGTAAATCTTCATATTTATCACCACCACACATATTATACTCTGGCTCACCTTTGTATATATATGTTTCCAATTGATATTCTATACTCCTTATAGTATTTACTTGCTGACCAGTGTTGTTAATTAATTCTACTTCCCAAGCATAATTATCACCATAATAATTTGCAAATAAATCACATCTAACATTGTGTCTCCAAAATGATCCTACTTTAAAATTAGGTTGTACAAAATCAGCATAGTAGTAATTACATTCTGGTGGTGTTGGATCAACCCAATTAGGATCACCTATTAAACCTAATTCAGGGAATGTATCAGGACAACTTCCAAGTGTAGTTGTTGTTGTACCTATGGGTCCTGGAGGACAATCCTCACACTCTACCTTTCTACAAATAGGTGGATTTATATCATCACATGTTCCTGTAGCGTCTGTATAGAATCCATTAGTAGCATTAGGGTATACTAATGTATAACCTGTTGGACAATTACAATCATATGGTATAGAACATATATCTGCAGCTATTGCAGTTGCAGTTTGTGTTAGTGATGTAGGATTATTTGCTGCCATAGTAAATTGACCAGGACCTGGTATATTAGCACCTGTTGCACCATAATAAGCATTTGCAGGCCCTACCCCACTACCTGTTGGACCAACTGTCCATTGATTTATAATTGTTGGATTTCCAACGTTTGCACTATTTGGACCTACAAATACAGCAAGTAACTCTTGATTAAGAGGTCCTCCTGAACCAGGTATAAGATTTGCACTTTGTAGTTGAGCAAATGAAGTTGGAGTTAATGGATCTTGTCCATTAAATATATTTGTACCATCAGTTACTCCTATTAATATCTGTCTAAAGTTTGGATCTGCAGATCTTGCCGGATAATCAGCAGCTAATGCTGAACCTGCTTTATCATTTAACTGATTTAAACCATCAGTTCTGGCAGCTTGTGGATTTGTTCCACCCCCTATATTATTTGTGTTTGTCCAGTTATTTTGATACCAAGTTCTTGCTTGAGCCCCTGTGACACTACTTAACATAGATTCTCCTGTACCAGTTGGGTCTCCTATTTCTGTACCAATTGCCCATACTTGAAAACCTATTTGAATAGTTCCATCAGTCAAACCTGCTTGTATAGCAGGATCATTTATAAAAGCTACTAACCATGTTAATTCTGCATCTGCTAAAGTATTTGTATTAGGTAGAGGAGAACCTGTACTACCAGATGCATCCATACATATTACAATATCTATTAAACAATCTTGTGGTCCACCTGTAACAGTTGCAGGTATATCATCTACTGTTACTGTTTGTGGCTCAGTAATATTTATGATGTTTTCACATTGACCTGTTGTAGAATTGAATGTATATCCTGGAGGACATATTGGAATTTCACTATCAATTGTTTTAGTAGTAAAGAAATGATTTATACTTGGTAATGCAAATTCTGGATGCCAGTCATGGAATGATATCCAAGCATTTGCTTTAATGTCATAACTTATAGTCCAAGAACAATCATCAAAGAAAATTGGATCACCTATAGCTACAGGTATATCCTTTACTTGCCATGGCACATCTATTCTTACTGGTAAACTTAAATCATCAAAAAAGGTTGCTTTATCAGCCCACTCAGATTTTAATGAAAAATCTTTCTTCATAAAGTAGACTATATCATCATTAGGATCATACATAACTTGACAACCTACTCCTACTACAGGATTGTCAACCCATTCTGTACCTTCTGATTGTGGGAATTGTTTTATAAATCTTGATGGTAAATATTTATTAAACCACCATTTCATTCCTTGATTAGATATAGCATTTAATCCTTTACCAGGTGTAAATTGGAATATCTTACCTTGAGCTTGAGAAATATAAAATAATCCAGCTGGTGTATTTATAATACCTCTCTGACTTTCTAATGAACCATATTCATTACTTAAATCAGAATTAACTATATTCATTAACTTCTGCTTAAACAATGCCCCGTCTCCTACTGATACTAATGTATTTACATCTGTTTTTAATTGGAAAGATCCATCAAACATTTGTGGTGATTGATATGGGAAAAATATTACAGCTCCATTTTTATTAAATGGTTTTATAACTGAAACTATATTTTTAAAATCCTTATAGTTGGCAAATAAATATTGTCTCCAATAATCTTTTCTATCTTCTTCATTAGCTTGTAGAGAATAGATTAATCTCTTTGGGTAAGCTGTATAACAAGTTTCTGCAACCAAAGGGTTATAGTCTCTTGGTTGTATCTCAGCAAAGTTTGTGTTTTGTGTTATAAACTTTGATGGGCTAAGTGATTCATCATACTTATAAAAATTATCAAACTTCTGTATCTCAGCATGAAATAAATCTCCTAAATCATTATATTCATATGTATCATAAAATCTTCTTTCTTTAGGTTCTTCCCAATCTCTATAAGCTATATTGATTTCTGTCTCAACATAAAAATCATTTATACCATTTACATGAGTATACATGTATGCATGATTCATGGCAAAAGTATAATTTAAATCATCTTTATTAAAAAGAGATGCTGGAAAAAAGTCCCAACCACAAGTATTACCTCTATCTAAATAGTAATAGTCATTTGGCAGGTCATTACTATTTGGATTAAATACACCACTTAAACCAAATGTAGATACCAACTCTGCTAATGATCCTAAATCATACTTTCTACTATTAACCCAATATCTTGGATAAGGAATATTATATCTTAAAAAGTAATCAAATGGATAACCATCATATTGCCCTATTAAAAAATCTGTAAATAAAGGCATAATACATTTCTCAGTATATCTACCAATAAACACATCACCACTAAATACAGGTGAGCTAGTATACTTAAAATCTACAGGATTTGTTTGATCAAGATTATTAACACAACCTCTCATTTGAACTTGCTTAATACCATCAAGCTGACCATATTGGTTATCCATATTAAATTTAAGTGCTCCATAAAGTGCAGATATATTTGATCCCCACGGGCCTTCTGGATTTAATAATCTTTGAGTTGTATTTCCCCAATTAACCCCTGATGCAGCATTTGAGTTAGATGGACAATATCCACCTAATGTAAATCTTGAATTGTCTTGAACTGCATAAAGGCTAGAATCAATAGGATCTACTGTAGATACTGCAACTGTGTTTGGTCTAAATAAATTATTTATTTTATATTGATTTTGATCAAATGTTTGAAATGATGAACCAATATAGTTTGCAGCTTCATTTAAAGTTCTATATGTGACATTTATTGAACCAGCACTAAAGTTACTATAGAATCCGTGAGAGTTGTATTTGAGAGTGTGTTCTTCAAAACTAGTTAAATTATAAATAAGATCAATAATCTCTTGTCCTCCAACAGCAATGTTTTTCTGTAACATTGTAGTAGACATTGCTATTCTAAATACTCTTGATAAGTTTGACTCTGAGCTGTCTAAAGTAACACCTTGCTGAGCACCACCACCCATAAGACCCATACCATTCTGAGGCCCCTGTGTAGTTGCTTGAATGTTTTCTATTGCTTGATCCTCTAATCTATCTTTTAATGTATTACTAACACCAAGACCTTCTAATAAGTTATCTACTCCATCACCAAATAATTCTCCAATAAAATTAAGTATGTTAAAAGGTCCACCACCACCAGTTTGTGTATTGACATAAGCATCAATTGCTTGGTTTGCATCAGTTTCTGCATTAGGACCTTTTTCATTATTATCACCGTCACCACCACCACCACTAGCATTTAAACTATCTGTACTAACCACAACTGTTGGTGGTACACTAGCAGTTGTTGCAGTAGTAGTTAAAAAATCAGTGATATTAAGATCCTTAATTTTTATAAACCATTCAGGAAATGCATTATTAATAGCCTGAGTAGGTAAAGCTTTAGTATCTGGTGTACCATTAATATTTCTAAAAGCATAACCAATACCTATAATAGCAGATAAGTATGATGTAATATTTCTAAGTAATTTTTGCTGTGGATGTTTTTCAGAAGGTATAAAGCCACCTTGTGCTTTACCATTTATCTGACCATAGAATACAGTTTCATATGCATTTAAATATGGTTTAGTAAACATTAAATCAGGTGAGTGGAATGTAAATACATCTTCAGTAAAACCACACAATGCATTATAGCTTTGCACGGATGCTTGTACGCCATCATCACACCCTTCTGTTCTTCTATGTGTAGTATGATATACATCACACCTTAAATCATTATACGGATAATTAGGATACAAACCTTGTGCATTACCTAATAAATTTTGATCAGCTGGTACTTCATACTTACGCATGTTCTTAAACATACCTTTAGCAAGAATAGTTTTGTTTCCTAACCTTGAACCTCTTAGTACTTCATAACCCTGAATATTTAGAATTGGCGTGCCATCATTATATAATGGTCTTTTTATATTTGAAAACTCTACCCCTAAAATACGTATACCACTATCATTATTATCAGATATAGTTAATAGAGGATCTATCATTTCACTAGGCATTTTATGATGCCTGATAAACTCACCACATAATTCAGCACTAGGATCAAACTCATTTGACCAAGGGTGTGAACTTGAATTCCAAATTTCTGGGGTTTTATCAGGATACCTTTCTGTTGATTCCCAATAACCCATTTGACCTCTAGCTATAATATTACTACCATCAGGTTGAGGTTCTATTGGCACAGCACCACCTGAGGCTGTGTTATAAACTTTAAATACTGGATCACCAGCCGGATCTAAAACATTAGTACCATATATAATTTCTCTTTCATTTTCATCTACCCCATTAGGCAAAGTATAATCCTGAGGACCTCTGCCTGGTATGTGATAGGATGAAGATCTTTCTCCAGTATTATATATCCATCTTATAAAAAAGGCATATTGCTCATCACGCATAAACCCAATCTTGTTGCCGGCATTTATATAATAATCTTGAGTAACTTCATTTATAACCCAGTTTGTTTTGATGTTATTAGCCAAAGGCTGATAATTAAAATCAAACTGCTCAGTTGGTCCTTGTCTAATTAAATAATCATTTACCACATACATGGCTTCTGATTTTTCATATAAAGGAGACTGTCTAAATAAATCTTCAAATGAAATAGATATTAATGCCTGATCAAGATAATCTACATTAATACTTGCAACTTCAGTACTGTAGTTACCTATTCTTTTTGTATATATTTGACCTTGTTGTCTTATCAAAAGAACTAAGTCAAAATAAAAATAATCTTTGTCTAAGTTACTTAACGTAATATCTAATGAACCTCCACTACCTCTATGTGACCATAAAGTCTGGATATTAGATATACCTATATAGTCAGATATAACCTGATCATTTTCTGTATAAGCTATATAAGCTTGGTATGCTCCATTTAATAAAGTACCTCCATCAGTAGCTTTTGTAAGTTGTAAGCATGGAGTATCAACTAAAGGATGTAATCTTATCTTTTCACAATCTAAAAAAGGTGAGTCTTCATATATTACACAAGGTTCACCATCAAGGTCAGGTCCTGAAACAAGTTCTTGAATATAAGGTACATTGTCAATATTCATTGAGCGTGATGGATTAAGACCATCATCCCAATATACTTGCCAGGAACAATCAAAGTTTTCTTTTGCTGCTCCTGTAATTAAATGTTTCTTACTAAAATTTAAACATGGATCATTTACTATAACTTCATATTTACATTCACTATCATCAAACCTACCTATCTCACTACTAATACCATCTGTAGAGTATACAACCCATTCATCTGCATATCTATGTATTGCACCTATAATTGTATAGGGTATCACTCCACATTGTAAATTAGCTGGCTCATTTCCAATAACACCTACATCACCATCACTACTATTATTTGCAGCATTTATTGCATGATACCAAGAATTATTAGGCTCAAATGAGGGCGTAACATCCTTGTTCATTCCTTTTGAGAATGTGTTTGTTGAAACAGAGGAACTACTTTTACTTTGAGGTGCTTTCCTTTGTGTTGGTGCTTTTGATTTAGATGTTGCCTTCTTTTTTGCCATTACCAATAAATATTGTTAATTAATTACAAGTTGATGTAGAAGTAGTTGATGAAGTACCATCACTACTAACAACAGCTGGACCAGCTAACCTTGGATTAACAGGAGCATAGCTTAAGAACATATTGTAATAATTATGATACTGTGCTCTTCTATTAACTTCCCACATTTTTCTCATCTCTCTAAAGTCTGGTGTATTAACAAAACTTAATGCATTATTTCTAGCAGCTCTTAATCTTTGTTCTACTAAACCTAATTGCTGAGAAACATTTTCTCCTTGCCAAACCATATTCTCTAATATTCTTTGTTTTAGTGCGTACTCATAATATTCATTGCAATATGGTTGATCCAATACTAATAAGTCTCCATCAGCATTTTCCATAGAACCCTGATAACTTATATATACTTTTCCTGTTTTAAATGTAGTTATCAAAAATCCATCTTTTATTTCTGCTACGTCTAATGCTTGAGCACCTAGACCAGGGCAAAAACATGTTGGATCATTTACATTACTTATTCTTAATTGTGTCCAACTACTAAACTGTCTATATTGACTAGGACCAACTCTTTGTACTAATTGATAGCTATCAGTATCATTACATGTTTTAATAACGCAGACATCTTTACATGTGTCATCTGTGCTACATGGTGCTTTGTCTGAAGGTGCCGGTACATAAGGCACATCATTAAATGTTTCTACATGTGTTCCAGACGGCATAGAATTATTTACTGTATATGAGCCACATCTAAATGCATAATTTATATATGCAAAGTCCATAGGTAATTGTGCTTTACCATGTTCTACATCTATGACTGTTTGCTTTGTTCTATGTATTTTTAATCCTAAATCATAATTAACCCGTGTTGCAACTTTAATAAGTTGTTGAGGTTCTATCATGCCTTCTAATGCATAATTAGAAAAATCAATGGAAACATCTTCCATCAATTGACTGAATGTTCTATATTTATTTGATACTCCCATTATTGTCTATTTATATTACGTTTGTTGTCTGAATCCTCAGAAGGGATTTGCATTGTGCCCATCATAGTTTGAATAACTGATGCTTCTATTTCAGCAAATAATGCTTCCGGAATATAAATAGGTTGCTCATATCTTGGCGTACAGTCATCTTCAGTATCACAGTTCCATCTAGTTATATCAGAATTAAAGACTCCTTCTACTTTTAATGCATCCCATGCAATATTAGGAGAATATATATAACCATCTAACCACCAGAAATATAATGTCTTATTATATCTAAAACTTGTTGTCTTTGTCATTGATGTGTATGTTCCAGGCTGAGTTGCCTGTAACTCTTGTGATCCATCTATAGAACTAATAGTACGGATCAATGGACCCCAGTAACCTTCTATCATCTCAGGAAGTCTATGCTTTGTACGTTTTATAGTACATCCACTTTGAATTCCACTACATCCTGCTTCAACTTTATCTACTTCTATTAATTCTACATAAGGTAAAGTTTTCCAAACAGAATTAAACTTCATTAGCTTGTTTGCATAGTCTTGTCTTCTCATTAGAACTTGAGCAAACTTTTCAACCAAACTATAAATATATCTATCTGTAATAAATGCATCCTGTACCTCGGCTTTAGCCTGACCTCTTATTCTTGATACTACTTCTGCTATTGTTGACATGTTATTTATATTTCAAATTCATTATACTTTTGTAGAGCATGTTTGGTTTCTTCTGCTTGCTCATCATAAAGATGTGCTACTCTATATTTATTTTTCATAACCACATACTTTGTCCAATTTAAAGGGTAATGTTTAGCAACTGATCTTTTAAAATTTCTACAAGCTTTGAATCTCCATAGATCTCTATTCTTAAATCTATATTTTGCAGACCAGTTTGTATAAAATATTTTACCTATATTACCATCTGTTTCCCAATTTTTGTTCTGTAAGACTTTGCCATATTTATTTGATAGAGCATAATCAGTGTTAACAGATTGTGAATTAGGACATGTGCCAATAAACAAATACCCTAATGAATCTGGTAATTCTACCCCATCTCTATTAGATATTGCTGCCTTCCATAAATTTTCATTATATGTTTTAATTATTAATTTTAATTTCTTATTATCTATCTCAGAGTATAAAGGTTTCTTATCTTTAAACTCTCTATATGTTTCTTCATTTAATATACCTAATCTTTTTTGCCTATATCTTGGAGCATTTAAATTGGGTTTTTTAAAATTATTTATCATACGGTTACATTTATAATTTACAAAAAAAACCCCACTTAATGAAATTAAAAGTGGAGTCTTTACAAAGCTTGGTAGGTTAATTCACATATATTTCCCATTGTAGGATGTTGAATCTCTAATTTACCTGATCTCCTATTACCTACATATTTATTACTATAGTGATAATAATCAGTCTTACCTAAACTAGGAAGAGTCTTTTCTATGAATCCAGCTGTCTCATTAGAAGTCATATATTCTACTTTTCTATCTGTATGTATATGACCTTTAAACAATGTTCTATTAATAGTAACACCCCATTCTCTTGGATACTCTGTAGCATATATTAAAGGATTGTTTTTACTTCTTTTATCTCCATGCTCAAATGCATTAAAATTATTATGCCATACATGAACTTTTCTTTCTTCATACTTTGTATCCCAAGTTATTTCATCACTATCAATTGATTTAGATAGTGCATGAACTAAATGAAAAGATGATAACCTATCATGATTACCTGGTACATACACAATTACCAAATCTTTACAAAATGTTTTTATATAATTGATAGCCCAATGCATTGCATCAAATGCTTGCACATAAGCCTCTGTAGCTGTCATACAGTTGTCCAAACCTGTTCCGCTAGTGGTAGTGCCCTCAAAGGTATCCATGTTGATTAAATCACCTCCTACAACAAAGTACATTCTTTCTATATAATGTACTGGTGCAGCCTTACCTATCAAATATTTAATAGTATCTTCAAAATCTTTATCTATTGTATCATTACCTTCTTTACCAAAGTGTATATCCTGTAATGATATTACACCACATACAGGATCTAAATTATTACTTGATTTTAAATTAAACTTTGGAAGCTTATGTTTTTTAGGTTTCCAAACATCCAATAAATTTTTAAAAAGATTTTCTTCTTGATCTTTTAGTTTAGTAACTAATGCTGATACTCTCCAGTGATCACCCATTTGTTTATTCCAGTACTGTGATAACTTCCATTTGTCTGTATCAATCTTGAGCAGTTGTATAATCTCTTCTGCACTTTTAGGTTCATGATCAAACGTACCTGATATTTTTCCTTCTCCTTTATCTAAATCTATTGACTCAACAAGCTGTGATTGTTCTGCAGCTTTATGGAAAAACTTACTTCTTTTCCTGTCTTTTTTTCTTTCTTGTAACACTTCTTTTTTTATTCTTATGTAATCATCTTCACTCATATCACAGCGTTCAGCAGATATACTGCTATTCTTTTTCCATTTTAATGAGTTGATTACTTTCTTTTTGAGAATATCCATATGTTAATTTATTTTTGTATAAAGATACTAAAAAAAAAGAGACTGGGGTAATACCCAGCCTCTCCCAACGTTTGCAGTAGAAAACCAACAAACCACTACAGTTGTTATTTTGTTATGCAGCCAGTGTAGAAAATAAAATTTCTATTGGTTTACATCCTGCACTTATTCCGTTATCTACCACTTTAACTTTATAAGCAGTACTAGCTACTAAGTTTGTTATAGTGTAATTTGTAACTGTTGTTACAATAGGTGTGCTATTTGCTAATGTCCATCCAGTTGGAGCAACTTGAGTATCATAATAAATATTAATACCAGTACTATTAGCCCATATGCCATTCCATAATACATTAGCTGATGAGCTAGTAATCACACCTGCAAATACATTATATGGATCATGCTGTACATCTTCTGAAGTACAAGCTCCTAAATCATTTGCAAATATCATAGCAAACTTCTGAATTATAGCATCAAGCCTATCTCCAGACTTAATCATTATTTGTGCACTTGGATCACCTATCTGAAAAGTAGTACCACAATAACTTACACATGCTGCACATTGTATGTCATCACATCTTTCACTTCCTACACTACAATCAGTATAAGAACATGGATTAGTTAATGCTGTGTCAGCACAGCTACATTTACTACTACATTTTGTACAATTACATGCCATTTCTTTTATTTTTTATTATGAACAACCTGCTATTATCTCAGAAGAAATCACTGACGGATCAGAACTTATGTTCCAATTTCCTCCGGTCTGTGTAGATAATTCTTTCCAAGGGAATATTTGTGTTCCATTTATGTTCCCACTCATAGCAGCCCCACTACCACATACAAAGTATTTTATTCCATTAGCATTTGCATCAGCAATCATTTGTTGTATGCCTGCCCATACAGGTGGTACAAAGACATCATATTGACCTCCTGGTAAATTATCAGTTATTATGATCACATATTTAGCAACATTAGCTCTAAGCACTCCAGATAAAGCTGAAGGGCCTGTTATTAATTGAGATGCATAATCTGTTGGCTCAGGAAAGCCCATACCTTGTCCTAAGTTTACACATGTTCCATCTACACCACCATCAAGCTTGTTTAATTGTGTAGTAAAGGATGCTCCATTATTTGTAGCAAACTGTTCCCAAGAAGTAATATATTGATATGTTGATGATGGACTAGCAGATATTACTTTTTGTGCAGCAGGTAAGCTTATATAATCTGCACATCCGCTGTATATAGGTTGTGGTTGTATATGCTCATCTGCAGTAACTAATGCTAATCTATAATCATTTGCACCTGATGCAGTATCAATAGTGTTTACTAAGTTTGCAACACCAGCTTTAATAGCAGTAATTTCACTACTCATAGAATTTGTGTAGTCTATTACAAATGCTACATCCATTCCATCTGTACATGGATTATCTGCAGTAACAGTAGTAAATGGTGTATCAATACAATCTGTATTAGTTTGACCATCTATCTCAATGTCTATTTCTACTTTATAATCTGTGTTTGCAGCTAAGCCAGTTATTGCCTGTGTTATTGAAACTCCAGGGTTATTTACTGTATATGTTTGTGTTGTTACTCCAGTTCCAACATTTACCACTCTTATTGTATAAGTAGCTGTTGTTCCTAGTGCGTTTGAAATATTTAATGATGCTTCTGTTTGTGTCACTGCTGTTATTAATACTGAAGTTGGACAAGGAATAATCCCTGTTATTGTTGAACCTATTCTATCCTCACATGTACTATTTCCATCTGTCACTGAAAAATCAACCAAAATAGATAAATCTCCAAATGTATTTAATGTTGGAATAGCAAAGTTAAATCCTCCTGGAGAACTTTGTAATGCAGGTACATCTACTGTAGCAGTAACTGATAAATCATCATCATCAGTAATAGTGATCACACTAGCACCTACTGAACTATTAAAAGTTGATGGAATACTTGAAGCATTAAAATCAAAATTAATTGATGCAATTATACCTGCAGCATTTAACGTAGAAGTTGCTGTATATGCAAAAGTTACTGAGTCACATCCTGAAGGACAACAGTTATCTTGTATTGCTGAAATAGCACTATACATATCATCTATTACTACCCAAGCATTTTGCATAGATTGTGCTAATGTAGATGGTGAATTATTCCAACCTGTAAAACTTCCATAAGAAGTATTAGGTAAAGTTAATGATGCTGATGTTCCTTGTATTGTTGTTTGTGATACTGCAGAATTAATAGCAGCTGGTAATCCTACTGCTGTCTCTAAAGCACAAAATCTAGCCTCAAGAGCTAGAAGTAATACAGAAACATCTGTTAAGTTTCCTACATTAATTATACAAGTTGGTATAACTTGTTTCTCTGCAACTACGCCAGAACATGGTAAAACACATGCTTCTAAAGTAGATATTCTAGTATCATAACTAGTAAGAGTTGTATTTATAAGTTGAATACTTTGTAGGTTAGTACATACCTGTTGAGCTATTAGAGTAGCAAACTCATCCAAACGCAGCTCAGTAACAGGATTTCCATTAGCATCATTATATTGTAAACAAGCAGGTAACACCATCATTGGTAGATTACTTTCTACTTGTGATTGTGAACTTAGCCTTGCTGTTGGTTGAGGCACTTGGCCTGTTCCAGTATTGTCACATATTTGTGTAACCATTGCCTGTAAAACAGGAACTAATGTTGTAGGAGTAGTGCCAGCTATATTAAGACATGTTAAATCTAACCCTGATAAATTTGGATTAGCATCAACACCATTGGTAATCATATCACATACCTTGGTTGCTAATTTTGCTGTTACGTCACTAATAGAATCACCATTGCATAAATCTATGCAACTGATATCTGGTCCTTGCCATATAACACAATTAGATGATATATTATTACATCCGTTTGTTGTGGCACTTGAATTTGTTGGAATCATAGATACTTATTTTTTACTATAATGCAATGTCTGGTTATAAACTATACATTAATAATATACAAAAAATTTTAAAACCAAACAAACAATGCTCAGTTTTAAAATTTTTTAAATAAGTAAATATGTAAGGAAGTATTAGGCTACTGCTTCTGCATTTTCTTCTACTTCAGATAATGTACCGTCTTCTAAACTAATATTAACAGATCCATATTTATCCTCTAACGCAGTTGTAGTATCTTTCCATTCTGCTTGAAGCTCAGTATGTCTTGCACACAATGTATTTTTTACTAATTCAGCATTACCTATATTCATCAACAACGTGTTGATTTTTTGTTGAAGATCTTTTACATCTTCTAGCTCTTTCTTAGTGAGCTTTTTTGCTTTTGATTTTGCCATTTGACTTTGGTTTTAAATATATTAATATAATTCAAAGATAATTAAATTTTATTTATTTCCAAGGAAGATCTTCAATTATTTTTACATCAGGAAATAATTCATCCTCAATCATTTGTGAAAGGTGCTGTAAATAAGCCTCTCTTATATTGTTTTTTAAAAAAGCAATTACTTCTGATTTAGTTAATTGATTATAGTCTTTTAATAAAACCGGGTCTTTAACACCTTCAGGTATCATAAATGATCCGCTAACAATGTAATTTCCAGGCTTAATATCTTCCTTTAAACTTTTAGGAATAACTAATGTACCCTTATAGTCAAAGAACACTTCTAACAATATATTATTTTTATCAGCAATAAACTTTGTTATCTCAATACTATATCTAATAAATGCCTTTTCTATTTTTTTAGCAAAAGGTTTTTCAATAACTTTTTTAACTGCAGGCTTTCTCTTAATTGGCTTCTTTATAGTTGCTTTCTTTGTTGCTTTCTTTACTATAGGTTTTTTATCAGTAGGTTTTTTACTAACCTTCTTTACCTTAACCACTTTCTTTTTTACCTTTTTCTTTGCCATTGTTTATTGATTTAATCTATTTTCTACAAGGTGCCGTAGCAGATACTCTGCTTTGACCATCTATTAATATCCAGTATCCCGTACCTATTTTACAATATCCAGCAGATAAGCCTGTTGTACAACCTGAATTACTATATACATAATCTCCTGTAGTTGGAAAACTACCACTACCACTATGATAGTATGTTTGATTTACTGATGAACTACATCCACCTGCTTCAGTAGGTTGTACTGTTGTACTACTGTATGATGTACATGTACCCGCAGATGCCCCGTAAAAATCACTCATTCTTATTGCACCTGATGCTACACCTGCTAAATTTCTGAAGTCTGTATCACCTAAACCATTTTGGGCATTTTGAGCTTCTCCCAGCTCTAAGTTTATAGATCTGTTAGCAGATGTACCTCCTATAGACATTGTTCCACTATTTGCTAAGGCCATCTAACTGTAATTTGAGTTCATCTATTTGTTTCTGTTGGTCTTTTACTGCTTCTATAAGGTACCCTACTAGGTTACCGTATGCTACAGATTTCATACCATCCTCTTTCTCATTAGTGATTACTAATTCAGGTGCAACTTTTTCTATTTCTTGTGCAATAACACCAGAACCTGCTTTACCATCTTTAGTGTATGAGACGCCTCTCATATCTAAAACCTTAGATCCATCTAAAGTTTCTATATTATCTTTTAATCTTTCATCAGAGAATGCAGTAACATTACCAGTAGCAGTAAAGTTTCCTTGGTCAGCGTCAAAAGTAAATCTTGTAGCATTACCACTATTACCATCTCTTATCTTAAAATCTTCACCGTTGTTTATGTCCATAAACATATCAGAACCACTGAAGAACATTTCTACATCATCACCAGTTCCAAAACGTAGTATATCATTATCAGCTAAATCAAGAGCTCCTCTAACATTTAGTATATTGTTAACAGTCCAGTTAGTAACTGAGCTAGTGCCTTCCTGCATAAAAGGAAAGTCTGCTAATGCAAAAGCTCTTGTTTCACCATTAGAAGATGAATCTAAACCAACCATCATTATATCATCAATTTCTGGTTCTCCAGTACCACCGGGACAATCTGCTACAAGACCACTATTACCATAGTCTACGGATACAGTTCCTGTACCAGTTATTGTTCCACCAGTTAAACCACTTCCTGTAGCAACTGATGTAACACCTGAACTAGTTGTATAACCAGCTCCGTTAGTTAACTGATTATTATTAGTAATAGTACAGTTTAAAGTTACTGAACCTGAAGTACCACCCCCACTCATTCCTGTTCCGGCAGTTACTCCTGTTATGTCTCCTGCATTGTTAGTAAAAGGAAGGCTACCTACAGTTGTTTCAAACACATTGCCTGAAGAATTTGCAATAATTAAATAATCCCCTGTAGCAATTGAACCGGTAGCAGTTGGGGCTGCTTTTATAATACTATCAGTACCTGTATAATCTACACTTACAGTAGGTGTACCGGATGTTCCTCCACCAGTTAAACCTGCACCAGCAGTTACGCCAGTTATATCTCCATTTCCAGTAGCTCCTGTAGTTATAGCAGTTACCCTACCATAAGCATCTACAGTAATGTTATCTATTTTTGTACTATTAGATGTTGAGCCATAAGTTCCCGCTCCAACTCCTCCTGTTGCCATGTTCAATGTCACACTACCAGATGTTCCACCTCCTGATAAATTTGTACCAGCTACAACAGCTGTTATATCACCTTGTGGAATATTTGGGAAAGTTGCTAAAGTACCATCACCTCTTACATATGAAGATGTGTTACCTTGCCACGCTAATGTCAACGTTCCATTTGCTGTTAGTGTATTAGAAAATCCTAAAGAGTCTCCGTCTGTTGTTGCTTTTATATTGCTTATTGTACCTGTTGTAGATGAAGTACCAGCTCCTATAAAAGATCTAATTGCTCCGGCATCATTACAAAAACGTATATACCTATCACCACCATTATTAACTCTAAAGGCTATTCCTCCAGATATAGTACTTTGATTAGTATAATCAGACTTAAACAATCTTGCTTCAAGATCTCTACTGCTATTTCTATAAGCAATAGTACTAGCTGTTGATGCAGTTGTTGCATTAGATGTTACTGTAAATGTGCTATTACCACTTTGATTTGCAGTTGCACTCATTGAGCCACTTATTCCATTACCACTTGTAGCACCATTAATTTGACCATTACCAACTGATGAAGAAGTTATATATCCTGAATCATTAGTCCACTGAGATATATTTCCTGATTTGTTAGTAAATGTTTGTGTATTACTTGGAGTTGTAGTTCCTTGTGGATTACTAAATGATGTATTTAAATTACTACCATCTTGTTGTGTAAGGGTTAATGTTATTGTAGAAGAACCTGAATCATTAAACGCAGTAATCATATTGTCATATGCAGAGTTAGACTCTGATGAACCACCACCTGACCAAGATACACTACCTCCAACTGATAAATCACTACCATTAAAAGTTAAATCTGAATCACTAGTAATATTTGATGCACTATTCCAATAAGCTACTCTTCCACTTGAACCACTTCCTGTTACATTACCAACTTGGGTATTATCTATCTTCTGCCAAGCATCTGTTGCTTGATCAGAGAATACTGCCCAATCTCCTACTTTCCAATCTGTTATTCCATCTAGGTTAGTAGATCCAGCTACAGATACTATATAGTATTCTCCTACTGTTCCTGATCCACTTGTTAATGTTGGTGAGTTTGTACTTGCGTTCCATACTCCATCATATTTCAATACTCCTGTTACAGCTGTATCAATAGCTGTTTGTATCTGTGCTCCAGTTGCTAAATTACTAGAAGAAGAACTTACTACACCTGTATTTGGTGTTAATGTTACAGTTGTACTACCACTCTTAGTTAGTGTATTAGAATTACCGGAATTAATTGTATTTACTTGGCCAGTTCCTCCTGTTGCTACTGCTGTTACTCTTCCATATGCATCTACTGAAATAGTATCTATCTTAGTGCTATTTGATGTAGAACCGTAAGTTCCAGAGCCTATACCACCAGTTGCCATATTAATAGTAATTGTTTCATTACTACCTTGATTAGTTGTAAAGTTACCCCCAGTAGTTAAGTTTGTACCTGCTGCTATAGTTATTGTTGCATTGTTTACTGTAGGTAAAGATCCAGAAGTTATAAAGTTTGCATCATTATTAAATATACTTAACCCAATAGCATTTGCTGCTTTTTTCTTTTCAGCACCGCCATCCAACACTATAAACTCATCAGTTCCAACTAGAGTACCTGCTGTCCCAAATTCAGATAAATCTAAACTAAGGCCTGTTGCTGTTGCATCTAAACCAGCACTTAATGTAATTTCAGTTAAATCTAATGAAACAGTAAATGTTGAAGTGCCAGATTGATTAGCTGTAAATGAAGCACTGCCGTCAAGACCTGTGCTTGTTCCCATGGTAAGTGTTCCATTATTAACTGTAGGTATGGTTGGAAAAGTAACACGATTACCTGCTCCATTAATGTACTCAGAACCAGTTCCTGCCATTGTGATAGCAAGAGTCCCAGAAGTAGTTACAGCTGAACCAGTATTAAATGCATTTCCTCCATGAGATATTCCTACACTTGTAACAGTACCTTGTGGTACACCAGCTATTACTGCATCAACATAATCTTTGTTAGTAGCATCTGAAGAAGCAGATACAGTATCAATGCCCTGTATACGTCCAGTACCTTCAAGTATAATATCTCCCCCTTTTACAGTTAGATCTTTACCAATAGTAGTATCACCATCACCATCTATTTTTAAAGCATCTGTAGCTGTGTAAGGTGAATATGTTTTTTTGTTTCTAAATAACCAAGTTAAACCAGTTTCAAGGTCATCATTGATTTCCCATACAGCAGTTATGTCATTAGATGCAGCAGATTCTGCATAAAATTTCATAGCATCACTACCACCTGCAATTTGACCAAAGTAATATGGAGGCACAGCTGACACTCCATTTCCATAGGTAGTACCTACTGGATTTTGAGCTAGATTAAGATAATATGAATTACTACTATTCTTAATAAAGTATCTACCATCAAGATCAACTGTTACTGCACTAAGACCTGATCTATTAAGAGTTAATACACCATTACCTGTATTCCATGATGCAGAACTTAAATAATAATTATCATTATTATCAGTAGAATTTATAGTGATTGTATCACCACTTCTAGATGTAGTAGTACCACCTGTTCCAGTAATAGTTAATGTATCATTATTACTATTTGCTGTAGCTGTACCACTTTGTGTAGCAATATTTTTATATATAGCTTGGCTTGAACCTCTATCAGAGTTTGTTAAAGTAATAGTACCAGAAGTTGTTACTGTACCACTACCACTTAGTCCTGTTGTACCTTGTACTGTAACTGAGGTTACTGTACCAGTATTACCTGTAGCACCAATATCACTAAGTATCTGAGCTTTTGTTCTATATTTAAGAACTCCACCATCCCATACCATAATACCAGTATATGTACTATTATCTGCTGTAATACTACTAACTGATAATGTACCAGTTATTTCACTGTTTCCTGTTACAGATAAGCCTGATATAAATTGTATAGCCATGTTCTTTTTTTTGCTAAGATACTAAATTTAAAAAAAAGGGAAAAGTTTAAATTGATATATCTAAACTTTTCCCAATTTAATAATTGTTATTATACTACCTTCATTAATATAAATTTCAGGCTATTTGCAGTAACATTATTTGTCCAACTAAAATCAACATTACCACTAGTAGTGTTATATTCTGTTTGAACTTTTACTTCATAACCACCTGCATTGTATACTTGTGTAATAAATGGTCCTGTACCCAACCCATGTGTTCCTGCTGATACTGAGAAAGAACTAGTTGACGTAGCTGGTCCAGAAGCTACATAAGTTCTCTTTTCAAGATGAACTTTTAAAGTAGCTGGTGATACAAATAATTGTTGTCCTGCTGTACCCGCATCAACTTCTGTTTGTGTTGCTGTTTCAGCTACACCTCTTGCACCATAAGTTGAATCAGGCAATGTTCTTGTAGAGTGTGATTGAATAACACCATCAGTCATATTTAACTGATCAATTACAACAACTCCTGAAGTATTAATATCTGAGTCAGTACCAATAATCTTATTAAATGTACTTGCTAACTGAGCATCACTAATACCACCTGCTTTAATTGTAATAAAGCCATTAACTGTTCCAGCAAAAGAAGCACTACTAAATCCGGCAACACCTTTTTCAGTTGCTCCATCTGTTGCACCAACTCCTGCAATATTTTGATCTTGTATTACTACTGTATAGTCACTTAATGAAGGTGTAGAACTTGCTGCAATATCTGCATTTGCAAATATTAAGTCACCTACTTCAAGTGATTCTGTAAAGAATGTACCATCTGTAGTAACAACAAAGAAGTCACCTTGTGATAATGCCACGTTGCTTCCTCCTGTTAATGCAGGAGAGTTTGTTGCTGCATTATATCCACCTTGGAATACACCTACTCCAGCAACTGCAGATTGCATTTGTGCTAAATTAACAGCATCTGTTCCGGCTGTACCAGTTGCAAGGCCAGTAATTTTATTACTTCCTAATGCTAAATTACCATTTGGTACACCTAATACATTGAGTGGTATATCAACTAAAGAAGCTTTTCTAACAGCTCCTGATGCACTATCATCAGCAAGTAAAATTTCATCATCTGATTGTGCACTACCGGTCATTCCTGTAGCATCAGCAATAATACCTGTTGCACTATAATCTACTGCAAGTGATCCTGTACTTGTTATAGTACCACCTGTAAGACCTGCACCACTTCCTACACTTGTTACACCATCTACTGGTAAAGTAGCAAGTGTTAAGTTACCTAAGATTACTTGTGAAGCAGTACCTGCACCAGCAATGTTTATATTACCATTACTTGTAAGTGGTGTATTACTAATTGTAAGAGCATTACCAGTTTCAGTAATACCAACACTTGTTAATCCAGTGTTTGTGTCATTAGCCCATTCAACAATACCTCCAGCAGATACTTTTAATACTTGCCCGCTTGAGCCTATACCTAACTTAGCTAGTGTTGATGTACCAGAAGCATATAATATATCTCCTGTTGTATAAGCAGTTAATCCAGTACCACCGTTATCTACATCTAATGTACCTGACATTGTCATTGTACCACTAGAAGTGACTGGTGAGTTACTAAAGGACATTCCAGTTGAACCTCCACTTACACCTACAGAAGTAACAGAACCTGCACCTGCATTAATATAAGTTGCTACTTGAGATAAGTTTGCAAATTTAGCATTGTTGTCTGAAGCATCAGAAAATAGAACTTTATCTGATGCTACTAAAGTAACACTTGAACCGTCAGCGGCTGCTAATACAACGTTATCTGTTCCTGCATAATCAACTGCTAAACTTCCTGAAGAAGTAATTGTACCACCTGTTAAACCAGCTCCAGACCCTATAGAAGTTACTGTACCGTCTTTACCAAAACCTGGCATATTAGATATAAGTGATTTTCTTAAAGTATTACTAGAACTTACATCTGAGAACCAAACATAATCAGCTCCTACTGGATCTGCAGCAACCAACACTTCAATTGCGTTATCTGTACCTACAGTATCAATATTAACTGTTGGTGTTACAGATGCTGAACCTGTAATTGTTATACCAGTTCCACCAGATACACTTGTTACTGTGCCGTCAAACTGATCATTACTTGTTACTGTTAAAGTATTACCAGATCTTGTAACAGAAGTTGTACCAGCACCTACTACTAATACATCATCATTTGTCCCGTCTGAACCTGCAAGTCTTACACCTGCTGTCCCGTTTGTTGAACCAACCCCTGATAAATCATATGTTGTATTGGCATCTGATCCTGTTGTAAAATCTACCCATGCTCCGTTTGCTCGGAGTCTCATTTTGTCTGTGCTAGAATTGTAATAAATTTGACCATCTCCTAGCAAGCCTGCACCTGTGGGATCAGAGGTTTCATTTTGAATTCTGGCATTCTTGAATGTACCCTGATTAATAAGCGTTATATGCCCATCAACTTGAATACCTGCTAAAAATTGTATTGCCATTTTATTTAATTTTAATTGTTATTGTTATTGTTTTAATTATTGTTTAATTTAAAAAAGCACATCCAGCAAATGAATTACTAAATGATACTCTTATTTGATTAGTAGATAAATAATCTATATCACCTATCACTACATTATTATCTAAGTCAGCTATTGTTACTGATGGATACTCTCCTAAGTTGTGTGTTATTGTCCATACAGCAGCAGCTATCTCAAAACACTGTACAAACGTTGCTTCATTTGCAAGTATATCTGCCAAATCTAATACTGTACATACATTGGTAGGCACTGCCGGACAGGATACACTTGCCTTTGCATTTATTTTTGCTAATGGCTCAACAAATACTCCCTGCTCTTCTGTTGCAACAACAATCTTATCAGATTTTTTATCCAACCAATCACATAATTCTTTTTGTAATACTGCATTAGCAAAATCAGTATAGCAACATGCTTCAATACCAAACTTAACTTCTTTAAAGTTTGCATATGCTTGGTTAGCAAAAGTCTGTTCCACTCTTATTCTTTTTTCAAGAGCTACATGCTTTACTTGATTTGCATTTGATATTTCTCTAGGTTTACCCATTTTTTAAATTCACTATTTGTTGTTTAGCAAGTTCTAAAGATAAATTTCTACTACCTTCTGCAGCTTGTTGTTTAGCTTTAGATGAGTTTTTACATCCTTTACAAATTACATTTCCATTTTCATCGTGTGTCTTTTGACACCCACATGTAAATTTTTTTCCACATACTGAACAGTTATTCATAATTTTTTGGTTTTATACGTAATACATTCCTCTTTTTGCTGATCCACAATTTCCAGTTGGACAAGTAATCTTATTCAATCTGGCTTTTGCATAATTATATATTTGCATAGCTTGAGTTGTAGATTGACAATATTCTGCATTTGAAACTGCAGCATCAATCATTGTTTTTATATAACTCATTTCAGCTAATAATTCTTGTTTCTCAGAATCTGGTTGACAGGGTTGCACATCTAAATCACACAATACTTCATAGTATTGTCCAAGTAGTTGTGTAACTCTAAGATGATTGTATTCTACGTATACCTTTGAATTAGGTGATACACTGTATCTTATGATGTATATACCATCAGGTATATTTTCTTGTTTTGATCCACAATCCGTGGTTTGCAAAGCAAGTGTACATGCCGTTAAACACATGTCAAAATCTTTATCAACCTTAATTAAAACAGGTACAGAATAGCCAGGTAAAGTAATTAATAACTCTTCACAATCAACTGCCAAATCCTTTGAATATTGACTTGTATCTTTTATGCAAAGTAAATTACAGTTAGATACTGTAGGTATTTCTAAACTTAATATATGTCTGTCTGCCATTTTGTATTCTATTAATAAATGATACTATATAGATAATATACAAAAAAAATAGAACATATAAAAAATAAAAGAGCAGGAGATTTCTCCCCTGCTCTAATATCTTGGTTGATAATTTTAATTATTACCAAACAGCATTTTCCTCAATAGGTAAGTTGTTCCCATTGTCTTTAGCCCATGCTTGCAATCCTTGAAGGAAATCCTCCATAGCAACTTGTGCTGCTGTATCATCACATTTTACATAGATCTTATACTGATACTGGTCATTATCAAACACTCCTGATGGATTGTTGAATCTTGGCACAGAATGTTGTACGTAATAAGCTCTGTATGTTGATGTTCTGTCAACTGCAGCTAAAAGCTCATCAGATAACTCAATCTCTCTGATTCTAGCACTATCAGCATTTCCTTGGTTATAAGGAGACTGACGGTATCTCTCAGACATAATCAATTCTCTGATTACTTCTTCACCTTTAGTTTGTTGCATTGAACCTGGTGTAGCTGAAGCTACTCCACAATCATTACAAGGATTTCCTGTCTCATCCAATAAAGATACAATGATCTCTACAGGCTCAGCATTGAAATGATCTCTTGTGTCAAAAGAACAGTTACCAAATACTGTATCAACGTATGCACCTTGGAATTCTACACATGCAGAAACTTTAGTAGCTCCATGAGGATCTGTTGAAGCAACATATGTTCCATCAACTACTTCTTCAATAGTATAAACTTCTTCAGTAGAAACACCAGCTGTAGTAGTTGTTACAACAACACCACCAGCAGAAACTGTATCTACTAAAATTTCACCATTTCCGTCACCACCATCTACAGCTAATACATCTCCAGCTACATAGCCTTTACCTGAATTAGCAATAGAGTAAGTAGCAATAGCATCACTTACACCTAAAGATTCAATGTTAATTCTAGCTCCTGTTCCAGTTGCACTACCTGAAGTAGCAACATCTGCTTTAACTTGGTAGCTTGCACCACCAGCTGATAATGTAGAACCTTTAACACCATCTAAGTCAGCTTCAGCAACAAATGGTTTGATAAGTGGATCACTTAAAGCCATTTGAGCCATGTTAGCAATGATTAAAGCTGGGTCAATATATTCTTGCCCTTCAACACAACATACACCTGCTGAGTCAGCAATTGCATATGCATTGTGATTTAAAAATCTAAGTGCAGGAGAACCTTTCACGTCAATTCTCATAAACTGTGTTTTACCACAAGGAGCACAATCAGATGCTAAACATAATTTAGCAGTTGCTTGTGATGCAGTAAGACAGTTTGCTGCCCACATTCTAGTAAGATATCTTGGGTTAATCCCTTTAGATTTTACTGATTCTTTGTAACCCCCATGTCCTGGGTTGTTACCAATTGTATCTTTAGTATAAAATGAACCTTGTACAATGTACGCTAGTTCACCAGCACTTAATGCAGCCGGAACAGCAGCACCACCTGGGATAGCAACTGACTTCCAGTCACTTCCACCAACTAATGCTAATTCACCAGCAGCTAAAGCACTAGTAGCAGTTCCTGCTGCTTGCTCTACTGAAGACACAACAAACGTTTTATTAAACGCATGATTAAAATAAGCCATAATTTGTTGTTTTGTGTGAGGACCATTACCCCCACTGGTTATAAAAAAAGATTTAAACAGTTTACTCTGTTTGTAACATCAGTGTTACTATAATAATATAATCATTTTCTATCAGAAAAACAATATATTAATTATTTCTTTCAGCAGCTTGCATTCCTCTTTGTTGCTGATACATGTTTTCTATATCACCTGCAATCAATGCTGCAGTATCATCAAGGATTACTTCTACTAAATCATCTTTAAACTCACATATAACATTATTCAAACTAATATTACCAGTATATGGATCTGTACAGCCTTCTACTTGTATCAATGTGGGTTGTCTATAATAAGTTAATACAGGGTTAACTATATCAAAATCTCTCTTGTATATTCTTATCCTGTTATCAAGCATTGTACAAAAAGTTTCTCCCCATTCAAAATCTGGATTCTTTAGGGGATCTCTCATGATCAAATTAACATTAGCTTCTTCAGCTAAATATACAGTCATTGATCTTGGAGTACAACAGTCATCTTTTGCTTGTGTAGTAACTTTCTTAAATTCTAAATAAGTATCAACCGGAAAGTTATCTGTTTCAAAATAATCTGGAAAAACATTACCTGTAAGAGATAATTCAATTAGGAGAGGTTGCAAGTCATCCACTCTTCTTTTGGATAACTCGTCACCTTCCTGATACATATTCCCACCATGTAAGTTTCTTCTACACCACTCAACTTGTGATTTATTAAAAGCCTCAACAAACTGCCAACATTCTATATTATCATAGTCTTGGCTATCAAGCTTATTCAGCCTTTGCTTAAGTTTTATGAGTAATGTATTATTTTCCATTTTTAATTATTTTTAAGCATTCCAGTATGGTTCAACTTTATCCATCAGAGATAATAAACTTTCTTCATTTTTAGGATCCATTAAAAAATCTAAACATTCAGATGGTCTTTTACCCATTCTAATACCGCTATCCATTGGCTCAATCCATCCTCCTGCTTTAGTAAGTAAGAATCTATAAAATAAACAGTCTTTCACAAGTGCTCTTATTTTTATTTCTTCCATACTTAATGTAGAAACATCTAAGAAGTTTTGTGCTGCTTTTTTCTTATTACCTTCAGATCCATGTCCTTGGATATAGTCATCCATATTCTCATACATAACATCATTAGGAGTAGACTTACTATACTGTGTACTATTTGAATCACAGATTTTAGCTACATACATAAGCTTTGTTGCATTACCATCATACATTTTTTGTAGTTCTACTAATGCTCTATTTCTTATTTTACTAAGTTCAGTTCTAGTAGTTAAAGTTTCTTCTAATGTATCTAAATAAAACTTAACCCCTTTGGAGTTTACCTTAGCATCTTTTAGTGACTTTGCTACTATAGAAAAACCACCTGCTTTGATAGCATATAGTTTAATTTTATCATATGGATCTAATTCTGGATCTAAGAATACTGGATCATTACCACATCTTAAACTAATCTTATCCCAAAATTTATCATTATTAGGACTCATAATAGTTAAGTTGTTCCAAAAATCTTTGTCTTCTGGATCAACTACATTAGCTGCAAGAGATGCTTCTAATTCAGCAACTACAGTTCTAATTTCTTTAATCTTTGCTTTTTTCTCCTTAGGTGCTAACATTTTTATTTCAGGTGCAAACTCATTCAAACCAGTAACATATCTTTTTACTCCGTTCATCTCTAAACATGCTAATGATTCTTCATGGTATACTCCATCATGTAATGCCAATCCATATTGTTCTAATCCCATATTTTCTTTATTAGGATTAAAAAATGGACGCACTGCAACAGATTGTTTTTTTTCCTGCTGATACTTTTCTACAATAGTGTACTCACTCATTTTTTTTTGGTTTTAAATTAATAATTATTATTCACAGTCAAAAGTACATAATTATGTACATTTATTATTACTAATTTCTAAAGCAAGGTTTTACCCTTGCTAAAGTTTTTTGACTTTTAAACAACTATCTTCAAAGCTCCTGCAGTGTGATATACATCACCCTTTGCTAAACCTGCAGCTATTGCTGCTGCATTATCTGCATGGTCCCTAGCTAAGATGTCTTTACCAACAGCTTTAGAAGCAAGTATTTTTGAAACACTTGAATTTGAAAACTCATATGTTTTATTTTGTCTTTTAATATCTAGTGCCATGATTAGTTATATTTTAAAGGTTAAAAATAAAAAGGGAGGAGGTATTAGCCCCTCCCCTTTAATTATTGTTCTTAGAATGAACCTCCTGTTACAGGATTTCTCATTACAATTTTTAGAACTTTGGTTGGATCCTTAACCCATATAGCTGGCATGGTCTGAGTCATATATACTCTATATCCATTAAACTGACCAGTAGAAGCAAACCCTTGAGTTCTTCCCATGTAGTCCATAGTACCATTTTGGTAGAACCACTTAAGTTGATTATCCCAAGAAAGTTTCAACAAGTGAATGTTGTCATTCCCTTCATCAGTTACATCAAAGATAATAAAGCTGTATGAACTTAGAGGTCTACCATCAATCAATGGATTCTCTATATCATTTGTGTTTAAGTTATCAAATGCTGGATTCAATACAAACTTAACGTTAGCTAAGAATGGAATAGTAAAGCTTGTGTAAGCAAAACCATAATCTAAATCCATACCAGAACCTTTAACAGCACCAATATCAGTTGCATTTTGAACTAAACCAGAACCATACACTTCATCAGCAATTGCTTTGTTGATTAACTGCATACCACCAATACCTGTTTGTACAACAAGTGATCTTTGTGGGTCTGGCCCTTTAAATTCAACTTTACCTTGGTAGAAGTTGTAAAGTTCAGACTTAAACATGTCAAGAGTAAATGATGACTTGTTATATACTCTTTTGAAAGAGTTATCTAACTGTGACCATAAACCTACAGATAATCTAATATCATCTGGTCCGTCTTGCTTAATTCTACCACCTTTACCCCACATTAGGTAAGTTTCAATATCCGTAGCAATTTTAGATAAATGTGCTGCTTCCATATTTGTAATGAAAGTTCTTGTAAGAGTTCCGTTTTCAAACGCTTCTCTTGCACCTGCTTTACCCATGTTAGCTACTAGTCCTTCAATACTAGGTACTGATGGATTGTTTGGATCATTGTCAAAGTTTCTCCAAATCTCAGTTACTGGTACAGTACCATCAGCATTCAAACCACCTTTGATCATAAGATCAGCACGGCTTGAAATAGAATAGTGTACGTGTGCTTCTGCTCCTCCTACAAAGTTGTAGAATTCACGGAATCCAGATCCTGTTTCAATGTCAGAAAATCTTTCACCATATTCACCTCTTGCAGAACCTTTTCTAAAGAATTTTGTTCCTTTAGCTAGATACTTATTATCTAAGACTGCTGCATTGTTGTTGTTAACTAATTGAACAGTGTAAACATATCCATCACCTGCAGGGATAATATCATCTGCTGTAATGTAAAGTTCAAGTCCATTATACTTATCATAAGTAATAATGTCACCATGTCCAAAAGTTCTTTTGTTGATCTTGATCTTAAATAGAGTTCCATCTACACCTTTTGCGTCATTAGCTGGTTCAATGTCTGCCACTATGTAAGGAAGATCTTGTGCAATAGGAGTTTGCCACTTGTACTCACCTCTAGCATTATCCACCATGATTGTATTCTTTCCACCAAAAGAAGCCATTTGATATAAAGGCATTTCTACCTTTTGGGTCATTGCCCATAAATCAATTGGTCCCATATCCATAGGCTCGGAGTTACCAAGCATTTGGGTAAGGTGATAAGAATCAACATGAGAACTAGCTTTGTAGCTTGTATCACGTAGGAAAATCCCATTATTTAAAACTGGAGTTGCCATAATTTTGATTGTTTTTGATTAATAATTATTGTTTATATATTTAATACTTGATTAAATTCTTTTAAAAATGTTGTTAGCTCTTGGTATTTTTCTTTTAGCAGTTCTTTTAGCAGTTGGTTCTTTATCTTTAACTCCTAAAGATGTAGATCCTCCACTATTAGATTGTTCTGTTTTAAGTTTTCTTACCGTTTTCTCTATAGTTTTTTGAGCACCCTTATCCATTATTTTTGCTTTGTATCCTTCTGGATCTTGTAGCAACCATAATGCTTCAGATATCAAACCATAGTTTGGCTCAACAAATTGATACTTTTCAAGGAGATGTCCAAGTAAGTTAGTATTCTTACCACTAACTGATGGATAAGCAGGTTGTACCAGACCATTATAAAGCATAGCCTGTGTCTTCTTATCTATCTTAACATCATTTATAGAACCTCCTTTTAAAGTCTCATATACGTTTTTCATATATTGCTGTGATGCTTGTTCTTGTTGTTTCTTTTTAAGCTCTTGTTCTTCTAGCTTTCTTGCAACAACCTTTTCTTGCATCTTATCTAATTTTGGTTTAAACTTCATTGCTTGTTGTTCAAGCTTACCTAAGTCTTTCCAAATTTCTATTTCCTCAGCAATTTCTTCAGTAGTACCATATCCTGTTGCAGATAAATACTCTGTGATAATTCTTTCTTGATCATTTGACTTCTTAACATCTAATGATCTATTCTCTTCTACTTGTGATAACGTAGCAAACATTCCTTTTAGATCTTGACCACCATCTGCTACATAACGTGCAGCAATTTGTAATTCTTGTGGTAAGCTTTCAAAAAACTTTTTAGGAGTTTCTCTTCTTACTTCATTAGCTCTTTCCTCTAAGTTAGCTTGAATTAATTCTTCCCAGTCTTTAGCAGAATAATCTTCTAATTCTTTGTCATCATCAAAAGGAACAATCTTATCTTCTTTAATAAGCTTACTAAATACATCACTTATTCCAGAAATCTTTTTTCTTCCTCTTTTTTCTATCTTCTCTTCTTCAGAGTCTTCTTCATCAATACTGCCAATTACATCATCAATATCAACTTTTTCTTGAACTTCTTCAACTTTAGCTTCTGGTTCAATTACTTCTTCTGAGCTAGTTTCTTCTTTAGCTTCAGCTTTTACATTTAAATCATCTTTATCATCTACATCTGGATCAGCAAAAGACATATCTGCTTTTGACCCTGTACCTGAAAAAATGTTCTTGTTTGGTTTTTCTTCCTGTGGCAAAGTAACATCTGCTGCACTAGGTGCTGCATCAAAGATCTCATCTAAGTTTATGTCTAATGTTTCTACTTTACTATTCACAGATTCAGTTTTAGTACTCATAATATTTGTTGGTTTTAATATTAATAATCTCTATACATATATAATATAAGAATAATCTTTCTAATTAAACTTATATAATTTGAAATAAATTAAAAGTTTTTAGCAGTATATAGCTAACACTTATTTTTTATCTTTATTTTCTTTGGATTTAGGAGCATCATACTTGTTTTTATTTTCTCTAGCTATGTCCAATTTTGTCTGTGCAATCTCTTTCTGAGCATTTATTTTTTGCTTTTCAACATCTAATCTACTATTCTCCATAGTCATCTTAGTGTTGTTTTTCTCTCTTTCCATGCTAAGTTGTTGATTGTATCTTGTAGACTCTTTAATGTCTTCCATAGCATCCTGATAATCAGACTGTTTGTTTTCATTAATGTCTACCATTGAACCATATCCAGCAGATCTAATTTCAGCTAACAGTATATTGTTTTGTCTGTCTTTCTCATTTTCATCTATTTCAACTTGAAGTTTCATTTGTTCTTCTTGTTGCTTAGCTTCAATTTGTTGCTGTTGCATTTGCTGTTGTTGTTGCATATCCTGCTGACGTTGCATTTGTTGTCTGTTTTCAGAATCTTTTAAGATATCTGTTACCTCAGCAATTGAATCTGCTTTTACAATGTTACCTAATTCAAAGATACTTGCACCTGTAGTATTATTTGTAAGAGCCATCTGTTTAAGATTTTCTAGAATAGCTCTGTGATTTGTTTTTGTTGTAGCAAAAATATTAAAATCTCTTAGTAATAAATCTGTACCATTAATTGTAAAATTAACTTTTTCTGCTTCAGAAGATATATATGATAGTCTAACACTTGGGTTAGTACTATAGTAGTATTGTGCTAAATCAGTTCTCATCTGATGTACTCTTGGCATCAACTGGTCTGAATGCTGCACAAAATACATCTCTGTTTGAGCGTAAGACTGTTGCATAGCTTGTACTACCCCTGTTGCCGTTTGAGCTGATACAGCTCCTCCTAGACGTTGTGGGTTAACTCCTATTGCATCAAAACATTGTTGCTTAAAATAATTAGCAAGTTGAATCCTAGACATCAATCTACTAGTCTGCTCCATGTTCAGAGTTTGATAGTGATTAAAGTTAGTGGCATTCTCAGTATTAGTAATAGATGTATCAAGAGGTAACATTTGAAAATCTTTCATTGCTACCCATGCCTTGGAATAATTATTCTTTCCCCAATCCTCACCCATTGAGTGACGTGGTAAAGCATTTTGATCAAACATAATTACTGTTCCTAATTCATCTATTAGAATGTCAGCAATTTGGTTGTTAACCATATTGTATCCAACTTGATATGCTTTCATTAAATCTACTAATGAAGTAGATCTAGTATTTCTATCAGAAAATACTCTTCCTTCTACAGGAAGTTTACATCCATAAAGTGTATTGTTACCTTTAAATTGAAAAGGTAATCTTCCAGGTTTAGTTCTGTTGATACCTACATATATTGGGTTTATATTATCTCCCATTGTAGATCTCCACATTGCCGGTAAGTTTGGTCCTACTTTAACACCACCCCATACTTCATTGATCCATATCCAATCTATATGTTCTCCTTGTAATAAATTTTCTTTTGTTCTGTTCTTAAATATAGAGGTATCATATACAGCTTTTTCTGTAATTTTAAAAGTCTCATCAATGATCTCTTGAGTTACGCTACCATTTAATTCTATCTTAGTTAAATGACCAACTCTCCTCTGTGTCTTCCAGTAAATTGTAGATACTCTCATTAAGTTACCTTCATCTAAAGGTGTCATGTCTTCTGAGTTATCTAATATCTCACTTAAAATATCACCACCTACTCCAGGATTATTCCAGTAGTTACTTGTGTATTGTCTATATGCTAAACCTGGCATATTAGTATTCCACTCATGTGATCTGGTTGCATCATAGTATGAACCATCATTTTGATAACCATTTACTTGATACTGTGCAGATCTTGCAGGATATATTTTTTGTAAAGACTTTAATTGTTTCTCATCCATTAAATAACCGTATCTATCAATAACATCTGATACAGTCATTAAGTCCATCTTACCTACATAGTTAGAATCAGAAATGTATCTCTGATCTGGAGATTTTTGATAGAAAGTTAAAACTGGATTCCATAGCTCTACATCATAATCATCTTCTAACATTCTAAAATGCCAAAATTCTCTATCTGATATAAGCATATCACGGAAACCTCTTTCTTCAAGTTCTTGCATATGAAATCTTTCTTCATCTACTGCAAGTTGGTGTGATGCCCATTCCTCAACCATACTTCTATAATCTTTAGAAAAGAAGTCTTCTATTTCTGGTAAAGATTTTAATCCTTCTGGTGATAATTGTTGTTGTGCTTCTTCAGATGCAGGGTCCATACCCATCTCAATCATTTTCATTACTAGATTTGCCTCAGCCTCTGCTAGTAATGATTCTTCAATCTGTAATCTTTTTTGCTCTAACATCTCATTATAAGATGTATCATCAACAGCTCTAAATTGTACTTTAGAATATCTCTTTGCAAATTCACCTGTCAATACATTAATTACATTAGGTATGATAGGATAAAATTTTAATTCAAGTGCTGAATCATTCTCAGCTGTTAGAGTATCCATTAAGTCTTTATAGTCATTATCTGGTTCAACTATGTAATCAGATTTATCTATAACTCCTTTTGCTAACTTATAATTCTTTAATAATCTTCTTGAATTAATACGTAAAAATTCTATACCTTGTAACTCTAACCAATCTAGATTCCAAGCTGCCCAATCATCAGTCTTTTTTGAGTAAGGTAAAAACTGGGTTGGTTGTGTTAAGCTAGAAAATGTAGGCCCGCTCTCAGCTTTGGCCCCATTTTTCATTTGCATTGCATTTAATACTCTCATCTAGATTATTTTTGGCTATTTAATATTTTTAAAACCAGACCTTCTTATTTTCTGACCACCTAAACTTCTCCTACGGCCTATATTTTTAAACGCACTGGTATACTTTAATTTACTTATTTTTTCTGAATTTACCAAAGATTCACCTTCTGATTCACGCCTTTTGGCATAACCTCTATTAGATTGTTGTATTTTGACAAAAGCAACCAATGCTCCAAACGTAACTAACCTATCCACGTTAAGACCTGGATAATATGCTAACATTTCTTTTATAAGCATTGGATCTGGTATTCTTTCAACACCTAATGTTTGTGACATAACATTACCTTCATCATCTAATTTTTCATCTATTGCCTCTCTTATAAATTCTATTGCATAAGAGATTAAGTGGCTCTTAAATAATGTTCCTGTATTTTTCCAACCATATTCTTGATATACTGTTCTATTAGATCCTAAATCTTTTAAGAAAAGTATTTGTTGCTTTGGTACTAAATATCTTTGTTTTTTTCTTGCAATCATATGTTGAATAAATAATGATATATTATTCTCCACAATAGTCCAAGCATTATACCACTCTATAATTAATTCAAGTCTTTCATGTGTTTTATTAATATCATCAAACCTTCCACACCAGGCAGCTACTATCTTATCTCCTTCTACAAATACCTCAGTATCACCTGATACAGTTGTTCTAGTTACCTCAGTAGCATTTTTATATATAAATATACTACACAAAGAGTCAGATGTAGTTGTTTTACCTTCTGATACAGGGTCAATAGAACCATAGTATTGACCAAATTCTGGACGTTTACTAGCAGGTCTTTCCCATACAACTATAGTTCCAGTTTTATCTGTCATTTTCTTATTTACAGGGAATTCAGTAATTGGTGCCTTGTTAGTTCTTCTGGCCACTATACCTTCTTGATCTCTATCTAATTCAATTAGCTCATATGCATAATCTTTTTCTTCTATCTTTTTCATTTGTTTAGATAGAATACCTTGTGGGAATACTGACGCTTTTCTATATGCAAATGCCTCTGCTATGTTTAAAGGTTTCTGAGATATTCTTAATTGATATTGTTCAGGTCCTAATTCTGCTTTCCATCTTTCTCTTTCTCTGATAATAGCCTCTATTGCTTCCTCAATTTGTGAATTACCCCAGTTATCAATGTATGGGGGCATTGACCATTGCTCCGGAATAAATAATCCAGCCATTCCTATAGTGCCTTCTGCATCTATAAGGTTAGTTTCTACTGCATATATATCATTGGCAGTAGGATTCATAATCATTTCTTTTAATGGGTTACATTGTTCTAAATCACCCACAGATCCTGCAGCAATAAACATACCTGTTGTCATCATACCTGAAGACATTGCAGGACGTAAGTACTCATACGTTTGCATCATCTTAGGTGCAATACCTGCCTCCTCATGAAAGAAATAAGTTGTTGGACCACCTACACCTGATGTAGCATTTTTTTCAAATGACGCACCTTGTATTTTAGATTTAAGACCTCTTGATGTTTTTCTATTACCTACTTTAACTTCTATTTGCTGTTGCCATAAAAGAACTTTCTCAGGATTACTTGGTCTATACCAAGCTGTATGTTCATTAAGAAAAGTTTTATATTCATCTAAAAACTTCCAAGAACCTTTATCATTTATATAATCTTTTAATGATGCACCAATCTTACATGTACTACCTTCTTCAAACCAATAGGTATTTATAATCTTTCCCATATGAAAATATGAAGAAGCTATCTGACGTTTTTTTAGTATAGCTGAATGCTGATTATTTAACTCTGCAAGTATTTCATACAATGCCATGTGATATTGTGCATCACGTACTTTAGCAAACCCATATTTTTTTTCTTCTTTATCAAAGATTGGTAAAAAATTTAACCACATGTAATAGTCTCTGGTAAGATACCAAATCTTATCATTGTTTTTATATATTACACCTTCTCTACATTTATTTTTTTGGTCATCCCAGTATGCCATAAAATCCTTTGATCTAAAAGGAGAACTGCAATACAAACCTTCTTTATTAAATCTCCTAGCTTCAGCATTAAATATTAAACTTGTTTCATCAAATTCATACTTGCCAGGTTCTTTAAATATTTGAAAAATAAACTCATGAAAATCTTCATCATTGGAAAACTCTGTAGTTGTCCAATTATCATTTTCATATGTGGGTATAATCCTACTCATCTCTTATGATAGCATATACATCACCAAACTGTAACAATAAATGCTCTTCACCATTATGAGGCATTGGTGTTGGCATAGCGTGATCTGCATAATGCACTACATCTCCTACTTGTATTTCTTCTACTTGATCTCCTTTACCTACAACAATCCCTTGAAATGTCTTTTTCTGAGCCATTTCTGGTAAATATAATCCTGATGCTGTCTTAGTCTCAGGTTTGATTTCTTTAATTAACAGTTTTTTTCCAACTGGTATTATTACTTTGTTTTTCATTTAATTAAATTTTATTGATTTATAATTGATCATATGCTAATCCTGCACCACCACGGACAGAACTTTCTTGTTCTTGTTGCATGTCTGTATATGCACCTTTGTATGATTGTCTAATCTGTTCAAACTTTGCAGCAGCATTGATCATAGAGTTCATATTACCGTCTCTACCATGCTCAATAGGGGTTACCTCCATATACTGTGCTAATCTATCTAACATGGCTTTAATACCTACGTATGCCCTATATGTAGGAGTTTCATACATCTTCTTGCACATATCCAAAGCATATCTTATTTTACCATCTTCTGGTGATTCTTCTAATCCAATTTCTTCTATTATAATATCTTCTTTCTCATGCTCAGGCAAATTAAAGAATGGATTTAAATCAGGATTAGGGCAAGACATATAAAAAATATATTGATATACCTGCATATTAGTATCAGGATATTCTGTCATTATATTTTTTAAAAATGGTAATGAGTAACAATGTTCTGTTAATACTAATTTACTATTCTGTATATCAAATAATTTTACTATCATGCTTTTTTAGATTTAGTTATTTCTTTCTTTAATTGATCATATCCCACTACAAGTATAATTGGTTTGCTTTGTCCAAACAATAATACTTCAGTATGTGTATTTTGAAACTTATCAGTTGATACATGAAAGTATTCTTTAAACCATACTATTTTACTTAAGTCTATGCATATTTTTGTTTCTTCAAATCTAAAGTCTGTAGGTACTTTTGACTTTAAAGATTGTATTTCTACTGCTGCTATATATTCTTTCATTATTGATTATCTTTTAGCCACATTATTAAAGATCTAACTTCATCTTTTAAATATGGTAATTCATACATTTTTATTGTATCTAATACTGGTTCACCATCAACATGTTCATTGATTGGATAACCATTTTTATCTTCACCAATTTGTTTAAACTTAACATGCTGTATAATTAGTTTTCCAATCTTTAATTTAGGGTTGTGCTTCTTAATAATATACGCATAAATACTCAATTGCAAATTATAATGGTTAAGGTTACAATCATCTAAATGATTTACAGGCCTAAACATCTTGTTAGTTATTCCTTCCCAGTTAGTAAATCCTTTATCTTTAATTTCTTTATTTGTTTTGTAATCAGTTATGTTTATATAACCATTTACAACTTCCACTAAATCAGCTTGACCACAAATAGCAGCAGACTTAAGATATACTAAATGTTCCGGATATACTCCTTCTTCTAACTTCTGCTCTGGTGCAATTTTTACTCCAGAAGTATCTACCAATGGTTTTATAATTGGTACTTCTGTTCCATACTTTTGAATTGTTTCAAACTCAAGTATATCTGCTTCTCTTTGATTATGATAAAAATTACCTAGCTTGATTGCTCTATCTGTTTCTCCATCCCATGCAGCTATTATTTCTTTGGGTGTCATCCCATACCATTTTGATCTTTTGTTCTTAGATGATTTAACTGCTTGACCATCTCTATCAAACTTAGGTTTAAATTTTCCAACTAAAGAAGTAACACTTAACCAATCTATTTTATCTTGGTCAATGCTTTCATATACGTGTCCTTCTTCTTTAAATAATATTGCCATTAGTCTGTAATATTAGTAGTCCACATATTTCCATAGGGCATAGGTGTATGCACTTCCTGTTCAGGTACATGAACGTTATAGATTATTGTTTTAGCAGGCTCCAACAATGTTATTGCTTCTTCTGCAGTTATTTGTTCTTCAGCTAGTAGTTCACCTACTATTTGAGCTTTAGTTAGTTTGTCCATTTTCAATTTGTTTATTAATTAATTCTTCTTGTTCTTCTGATGTTATTGCATTCCATTTCCCTTTAGGACAATCAGAAGATAATGATCTTACTTTAAATGCTAAACTACAACCACAATCTGCACAACAAGGTTGTGTTCCAGGTGCCATACATTTATCACCTCCAGCATCAAATAAAATACATTTTAAACATGTCTGGAGTCTTTCATCAGCTATTGCTTCAATATGCTCTTTCTTAAATATATTGTTCTTTATACCTTCTGCAATTTTATCTGCATTCTTAAAAACATCTAAATACTTTTTCCAGTTAGCCATTGTTTCTAAAATTTTCTTTTTTTAGTATATCATCATGCATTTGTTTCATTGCATTTTCCATCTGCTCAATATTAGTTTTTATATCCTCACTTTTTGCATAACCATTGTAAGTTCTTTTAGCAATATTACCTAATAGACTTTTATTCTTTTTTATTGCCTTTTCTAACTTAGCTTTTCTTAATTCAAATGTTCCTAATCCCTCAACATAAACTCTTGGGAAACTTAAATCAGAAAGTTTTCTTCTTAGCTTTGCATAATAAAAAGTTATAAAATCTTCTACTACTTGAGGATGTACTTCAACTTCCTCAGCTATATTCTTTCTAAACTCCTTGTGTGACTTGGGATGCATTGCCTAAAATTTTATAATCAAGTAACACTAATCCTTCTGTCTGAATGTTAATATCTGGTTTGATAGTAATTGTCTTTTTATTATTACCTTTTTTACTAAGCAAACCTTTTCTTTCTGCTTTTGTTATTGCATTTCTGGCAGACTGAGGACTCTTAAAAATATTCATATTAACTAATGTTAAACAAAACTTAGTCAATTCAATACTTGGAGTTTTAGATAGTTCACATAAAAACTTCAAATCAGAATTAGTTACTAATATATCATTAAAGAAACAATAAGTAAGTATTTGATACTTTATTGATTCATTAATATTAACTTTTAATTTTAAATCTACTTTTTTTACTATTGCCATTTTATAAACTCATTATCATATCAACCATATCTGGATGTGGATATATATCTGACTTACCTGTTCTCACATTACCGTGAGTTAATAACCCTTTCACCTTTCCATAATATGCATCCTCTTGAAAATCAAAACCTTTAGATGGACCATATTTTTTGATATATTGTTTTAAACCTAATCTTATATCTACACTATCTCTTTCACCTACCCACCTAATCCACTTTTCTGTGGCTTTAATTTGCTCTTCTGTGTAGTTATGCCAGTGTAGTTTATTCTTGAAATGTTCAGGTAGCTCACATACTTGTTCTTCCTGACATACTGAACCTACATATGTTTTCATTGTTTTACTATCTAAGTATCCCATGTTACATATTTCAATTCCTACTGAATGTCTGTTCATATATCCTGATCCAGTTTTTCCTAAATGAAATCCTTGTGCTCCTGTAGGAAATGCTTGTACCATAACACCATTATATTCATCATTACCATTTCTGTGATTGGTGCCCCCTAATACAAATTCAGTTGCAATGCGTCCCCTGCTATCTCTTCCCCAGTGATCAATGCATCTATAAGGATTAGCATTACCTGCTGTGTGATGTAAAAAGATATAATGATTATCAATAGGTCCTTCTACATATTCCCCTTTAGGTAAATAATGCTTATGTATAATTTGATCATAAGGCGTCTCAAACATTTGACCTTGTGTATCAGTATCTTCATCTATTGCTATTGTTAATTTACTTGGTAACTGTAATAAAAGAGCCCATGTTTCTGCACCTACTATACCATCAGCAGATAAATTATGCATAAGTTGAAACCTTATAACATGCTTTTCTGTTTGTCTTCCAAATATTCCGTCAGGTTTAATTAAAAGATTCTGTTGCAGTGTCTTTACTTCTTGACCTCTATCACCTTTTTTTAACATTTTCATGATTACTGTGCACCTGCTGCCGCTTTTTCCATAGCTTCTTTAAAAGCTTTCTCATCTTCACTTGCCTCTCCTGCGTTATCTTGTTGTGCTGCAGTTTGTGCCATAAACATTTGAGCTTGCAGTCTTTCAGCTCTTGCTTTATCAATAGTAGCTAATAAATCCTCATATTCTGCCTGAACAGTAAGATGTGGAATATTATCTTTATAAAACTGTGTGATTTCTTCTCTACGCTTAGTGAGTTCTTCCTTACTTAGCTGAGGATCCTTGTTAGGATCTAAATTTTTTACGTCTGCCATTTTATTTGGTTTTAAAAGTTAAACATATATGCAAACATACATAAATAGTTTAACTTAAAAAAGTTTAATGGCTTTTTTTATTCCGGAGGAGGAATTAATGGATTAGCTTCCATAAGATTTATCATAGTAGCTAATTCCGATTTAATATATGTTTTAAAGTTGATAGCATAGTTCTCTACTGCCCAATTATCATCAGTAATAGTATCACTAGCTGGTGTAATAAAAGGTTGACCATTTCCCACCACTTTATAGTACGTATATATTTGAGGATCACAACATGCGTCCTGAACTTGTTTAGTAAAACTCAATTCTATTAAATCTGCCTCTGTCATAATCTACCATTTTACTTTATCTGCCCAATAGGCTGCACTCATTTTACCTTTAGCTATATTTTTACCATGTCTGGCTTTAAAGCTCTTACGTCTAGCCTTTTGCTTTGCTGACTCACCTGCTTTAGGCTTACCTGCTGTCTTTACACCCTGTTGACCAAATCTAATTGTCTTTACTTTATCCCCCACCTTAGCTACCACTACGTGAGACTTCTTTGGGTGTGACGGAGTACGTTTAGGTTTATTATAACCTGATACCCCTGCTTTTGTTAGTCTACTATCTTTCTTTGCTGCCATTATCTTTTCTTTCCTTTATGCAATCCATGAGATGCGTGTTGTTTACCTTTTTTAGTTGCAGCACGTTTCTTTCTGTTTGCTGCAGCTAGCTTAGCCTTACCCTTTTTAGTGCTCTTTAACCTATCAATAGTTTTCTTTGGTGCATATACCTCCCCTGTCTCAGAACTCTTCTTACCTGAAGCGGTAGTCCATTTCTGTTTGGTCCATCTACTAAGACTTTTTTGTTGTTTAGTCTTTGCCATTACTTTTTCTTTTTACGCACACAGTTATTTACTATCTTACTTCCTTTCTTCTTTACGCCTTTTTTTACGTAACCAGCCCAACAAGAAGATTTCTTTTTAGTTCTTTTGTTTGGTAAAGCCATCACCTTTTGTGTTTACATTGAGTTTGCTCAAGTCTGATAAGATCTTTTTCTAGATCAACGATTCTATCTTGACACTCATTAATTAGTCTTATTTTTTTTTCTAACCTAGCTTCTATAACCTCTATATCATCTGATAGTTGTGCTATTTGGCTATACGCAATACCCATAGTAAAAATAATACCTATGATCCAGATTATGTTACCTATATTTAGCGTTAGGTCTTTCATTACTTCTTGGATTTGTATCCTCCTCCATTAGCCTTATAACGTTTAGCAAGCATTTGGGCTTTACGTGCAGACCACTGTCCTGGTGCTCCTCCTTTGCCTCCAGCTTTGATAGAGTTAAATAATCTTTTACGCATTCCCGGTTTAGTATAGTTACCTGAACTATTTACCGTGCTTTTCTTTTTTTTCTTTACTGCCATGATTAATTATTTATACATTCTGGATATGCCTTATTCATTATGTCTCTAATTTTAGCACATCTTTCATATTCTTCAATTTCTATATAGTACGCTAACATATTTTCAAATTCGGTTAGTTCAGGGCCATTGTCAGGATCAAACGCCAGTACGGCCTCATGACCCTTCTTAAATTTCTTAATCATTAACTCTTCAAATGTTATTTGATTAGTTAATACTAGAAAAGAGTTCTCATATGCTGTCTCAAGTAGTATTGCATCTAGTTGCATTTGTTCTATTTCACTCAGCCCATTATCCTCCTTATGATTATCATCCCATTGTCCCATATTATATTATTTAAGTTACACTGCGTCTATAAGAACAATATACTAAATTCCCCCAACCTATAAAAACTTTTGACTCACAACATAGCCCCCACCTGATTAAAAAAGTTTTAGATCCCCCCACCGGTCCTGGCAAAATTATGTATTTGGCATAGGTGAGACCCTATATAAAACTGCTCCCCGCCTAGTGTCTGTGGTTGGGTCACCCCCCGTAATTATCCACACTTAATTAATTAACTTAATACTTTTACACATGGTTTACTTTAGAAAACTAAACATCAATGAGTCTACTGGCTCAGCAACAATCATTGTGAGTTCTGCTCCAATGTCACAGAAACAAACTACACTTGCTGGTTTGTCTGTGGGAACAAGAACTCAAGGGAACATCTCCTTTGGTGTTCTTTCACTAATAGACCCTGACACTAATCAGGTGATGCGTAGTGACCACCCTACAATCAAACAGCTTGGAGCTAAGTTGAACGTAGGTGATGAGCTACCTAACTTCCAACTGTCTGACCAAAAGGTTGTCAACCTACAGACTGGTGAGGAGAATGAGAACCTCTTCTGGGTTGAACAAGCCTAGATGAAGAACAGGGTGTGTGTAAAAGCACACCCTTTACAACAACTCTTTGAAGCGTTTATTGCACACCAAGAGTACAGTGCTAAGACCATTGTATGCTCACACACGTAGTGTATCAGTGGAGAGTTGTTGTTTTTTTTAAATTTTAAATGAGGGCGTTATGGCCGTGCACAGCTGTAACTAGCAGGTTTAATCACCTTTGACGCCATGAAGTTAGATTGATAATCTAATTGATATACCAAAACTTCAACAGATAATGCTGGGTGGCACTCTGAACAGCCTTGTACTGTTAACAAGAAACAGTCCTGTAGCGGGTAAACTTGTAATCCTGGTAAGTATATTTATCAGGTTTTTATTTTAACTGCTACTGGTCATACATTCTTATACCATCCATATAACTTTCACTGCTCCCTTCCTTTCATATGCAAATATTTATTAATCATTAATTATAATCAAATTATGGAAACAAATTCAGTTTATTTTAGAAAGCTCAATATCAATGAGTCAACAGGAAGTGCAACAATTATTGCATCAGATGTACCATTGATACAAAAAGCTACTACATTAGCAGGCGTTAATGTAGCAACAAGAACACAGAACAACATTACATTTGGCGTATTAAGCCTAATTGATCCAGAGACTGGACAAGTAATGCGTTCTGATCATCCAACCATCAAACAGTTAAGTGCCAAACTTAATAGAGGTGATGAGATGAAAGGCTTCAAGCTATCTGATAATCCTGTGTTAAACCTAACAACAGGAGAAGAATCAGGTATGTTTTGGATAGAAGCAGTGTAAACCTGCAGTAAAAGGTAAAAACTCTACAGATCTAGTGTAACAGCTAGGTTTGTAGTTGTTTTTTTTATTTAAATGTGTATAGCATTATAAATGTGAGGTCATATACCCACATAATACCACCTTTTACCACTATCATAACTATCATAGCACATTAATATATTAATATAGCTAACACTACTACAAGCGTAGCTATTACACTCAACAATACTACAAGGGTAATGTTTGTCTCTTCCTCTATAGGATAATAGACATAGTACCCGGAATATTGAGCATACAACAATCTTTACGTAGAGCACCAATCAAAATGATTAAATGAGGGCAATAACGTCCACACTAATAACAAACAGAAGCAGTTATACTATTACTAGTATAGTATGAGGAGAACATAAGCCTTGATCATCTGCTTCTTATGGGTGTCTTTACATTAACCATTAACCATTACTAAAATAATCATTATGAAAAAAATCATTTATCTATTACTATTCGTATTTATAGCAGGACCTGCATTACAATCATGTGGATCATCAAGAACCTGCAAGTCATCAAAATATAAAGGTAAGCCAGCCAAGTGTTGGAATGCTAAGAAACAAAAGTATACCAGATGTTAAGGTATATAGCAATATTCTTTCTTGCAGTATCATTTATGAGCTGTGAGAAGGAGCCTCTTGAGATAGTAGAGGTACAACAGCCACCTGTTGATACACTCACAGTGTATGCTATGGGTGTAGAATCATATGTATGGGACAGTGTAAATAACATTACAATCGTTAATTATAAGTATTATGCATGGGATAGCTTTGATATGCCAGTATATATGCTTGCATGGTTAGGAACAAACCCACCAACTCAAACACAAAGTGATTGGTTGACATGGGCTATAGACACATCAAACACAAATCCAGATTACTTTATATACACTACATCGGATTACTATATGAATGTATATGATGTCTCACATTGGAATGGGGACTATGAGTATAACCAATTCAGTATGGCAGATCTATTACTTAATGGTGATGTGGTCGTACAATTATAAAACAAATTAATTAATCAATAAACAATTAGAAATTATGAAACATTTATTCAGATCAGTATTAAAAACATTATTCGTAGTAGTACTACCTATATTATTTATAGTAGGAGCATACATGATACTAACCATGTATGAGACATCCGCAGTTATACTTATAACTTTATTGTTAGTAGGCATAGCCGTAGTAGCTAACTCGGTTGTGTATTTAGTCTTTATGTCCAAGGTAAGAATGTTACCTAAAGCGTCTATAGAAATAGTACCAATATTTGGATTTGCCTTTGGTGTAGATCCTCATCATAAGGTTGATGAAATCTCTTGGTTGTTACTATTACCGTTTGTATCAGTAGAGTTTAGATCAAAAAAGTGAACCACAGTTCATACAAACAGTACCAGTAGTTAGTTATATATAATATATACTACTGTAGTTAGGCCTTGTAAATAAAATAATGAGTGGTGGGCAAAATGGATAGTAGCAAAACCTTTTATATAATTGTTTAGGGTTGCGGTGCTATCCATTATTGTTACCTTAACTGCTCCCTTCCTCACTTATGCAATAAATTAAATAATAATCAATTAAAAAAATCATGGCAAATCAATTTAAGATCAATGAGATCATAGTTAATAACATACTAAAAAATGTTTTGATACCAAACACTCCGTGTAATAATGAACATATATTCAATATTATAATGAGAGAGTTACCAGATCATGCTAAAGAGATTATATTACATCTAAGTTTATCTAAAGATGAGTATAATACTGTAGGCATAGGAGATTTTGTAACATTAGAACCATTAAGTTATCACCCAGGATCAGAGTTTGAATGGGATATACTTGAAGATATGGGTCTAAGTCCAGGTAATGGAAGAGTATATGGTAAAGTCACAGGTGATTCATCATGGGGTAATGAGAAGTTTAACCCATTTTATAGCTCTATCAAGGTAGATTTATACTATCATGATAAACAAAAGAAGCTAAAGATATATGATCATCAAGTAAATCCCTTAGATTTGACTAAAGTTAATGAGTCTGATATAAAATACTTTGATATATTAGATACAGACGTAGTTATAAATCAAGAAGAATTATTTCCAGATGAAAAACAAGAATAATATGGCAGATATATCAATGGAGTTACTCCAAAGTGAACAGAAATCATGGCGGCTGTTAGATAATGCATTAAATGATGCAAATGGTAAGAATATATCTTTTGGGAGATATATGAATGATAAGTATAATATGAACAATGATGAACTTGCTAATGAAGTAAGTGAGTCTTTGGCCGTACTTATACTATTAAAGGACCATGTCAAAGAAATCAGATAGATTTGGCATAGTCAAGTATAAAGTCTTGTCAGATCCCAATTTATCTATTCAAGCAAAAGGGTTATATAGTCTCATAGCATGTTATGCAGATAAAAACCGTGAAGCATATCCGTCTGCTTCAACACTTGCTGACTCAATGGATGTATCACAAAGATATGTCTTTAAGCTCTTAAAAGAGTTGAGACAGCACAATTACATAAAAAGAGTAAAAGGCAAATTAGTTATTATTTAAGTGATAGCTATATAAGTGCAGTTTATTTTTGAATTTAACTAATAATTTCTTATAATTAGTGAGCCAGGGTAAGTTATATTTATATCTTTGTTAATAGATATGATAGTACAACTACCCAATGGCCGTATAATTGAGTGCTCAGTAGAGCAATACCTCTCGTTAACTGATGATGAGGTAAAAGATCTTAATGGCTTAAGTTCAGCATACACAAAAGAAGTGGTTAATCCCTTTTATAATGCTTTCTCAGGTAAGACAGTAGTAGTAGACTATGAACTAGAGTTCATAGATGAAAATGAACCTGCATTAGATGAGATAGAAGCATATGAAAAGCTTGATGACCCATATTTTCATTCAGATGACGTATAGTCATCACAAAATCAATTATTAATTTTTTAAAATCAAAAGAAATGCAAAGCAAAGTCAATGTATGTGCTGATGACATGGGTAATGTTATCAATCAATCAAAAAACAATTCAGAGTATGGTTATGTAAGACTACAACAAGTTAGAGTTACCTTTGGTAATAATGGCTGGGTTAAAAAGTCTAATGTATCAACGTTACTACAGGGTAAAGTAGAAGACTTACAATCCCTAAATTTTAAAGCAGGTGATGAAATAGCTGGTAAAATTGTTATTAAAGAACAATTAGAGCCATTTAATTCTAATGATCCTGATAGAGATTATAAATACGCAGGTGATACTGGTATAGTATGCTGTGTAGATGGTCAACCTATTTATAGGAAAGCAATGTTTACAGCTGATACAACAGCTCAAGACGTGCTAATAGCTCATACTAATGGTCAAGACATTAAAGAAGCTAACGGGACTGCAACTAAAGGCAATATCAAAGCTGCTACAACTCTAGAAGCATTTGGTATTGAAGAAGTATCTAATGATACTGAGACAGAAGAAGTTACTGATAAAGTAGAGGAGCTTGTAGAAGAAGAGGCAGAGACCTTTGATCTATAAGAGTAGTTATTAATAATTTGTTTGGTTAAAAGGGGTTGTCTAAGTTTTATAACTAATTCTTAGACAACCCTAATTAACTTTAACTACTCCCTTCCTCATATATGAGGACAACCTTTTACTAATCAATAACAACTAAACAATTATGCTATCTCAAGAACAATTAGAACAACTACAAAAACAACAACAACTAGAAAATCTTTCAAAAAGAGAGGAACGCTACAACTACTATGGTATATTAGCTGAGTACCAGCTACATCCACCATCATTAGTAAACTCTTTAAGTTACACTAAACTAAATCCGTATCAACATTTTTTGTTTAAACGTGTGCTTCATGGCCTTAAGGTTTATAAACCTGAAGAAGTTAGGAAGTTACATTGGGACAAGAAACGTAGAATAACTAAGGTTTGGAAACGTGGACAAAGAGAGATCAATGCTTGGAAGCAAACTGTTTGTAATAAGCGTATAAATGCTTATCTTAGCAATACATTCAAGCATTCACCATTAGCACAGTATATAGCAAATATACCAGCTGATGAAGTATTAGACGGTTATACTAACACTATGAGTTTCAAAGAGTTAGGTATGACATATGAGGATGTGATATTAAAATTTATGTCATTAGGATTACTTCCTAAGAACTATTTAGAACTAAAAAATGAGCATCAAAAAAGTATCTAAAAAAATGTCTAAATTAAATACTGCTTATAGCAAATTGCGTAGGCAGTATTTAACAGACAAACCAATCTGTCATGCAAAGATCCATAAGTGTTCTTTGCAAGCTACTGATGTACATCATAAACATGGACGTGGCGTATACCACTTAGACGTATCAACATGGATGCCAGTTTGTAGAAACTGTCATATGTGGATAGAAGAACACCCAGCTGAAGCCTATGAATTAGGTTTCTCAGGCTCTAGATCATAACTTTATGGTCCTATAGCTCAACTGGATAGAGCAACAGCCTTCTAAGCTGTAGGTTCTAGGTTCAAATCCTAGTGGGATCACCAGGCCGGATGATGGAATTGGTAGACATGACAGACTTAAAATCTGTTGAACTGGATAGTTCGTGTGGGTTCAAGTCCCACTCCGGCTACCAGGACTCTTAGCTCAGTTGGTCAGAGCACTCCGCTCATAACGGATAGGTCATAGGTTCAAGTCCTATAGGGTCCACCTTAAGTATAACATTATGTATAAAAACAAATTAATTAGAATATTAACCTGGACATTAGTTCTGGCAACAACAATTATTATATGGCAAAAAATATTCAGTTGGATTACTCTGTAAATAATAGACAAGTAGTTCAACTAGAGGCATTAAATATAGCGGCTCAGCATAAAAGATGTGGTCTGGGCATTTCTATGGGTGTTGGTAAAACACGTATAGCTATACAACACCTACAAAAGAACTTTAATCCTTTTGTGCAGGCTTTAGTAGTAATACCTAAACATTCAGTATCTCAATCATGGATAGATGAATTAGGTAAGATGAAAGTTGAAAAGTTAGTTAAGCATATAACGTTTACTACTTATCTATCATTAAAAAAGCACAATCCAAATGACTATGATATAGTTTATTTAGATGAGTGTCACTCATTACTACCAGGTCATGAAGAATTTTTATCACAGTTTAGTGGTAAAATATTAGGTCTAACAGGTACACCACCAAGAGATAAGAAGTCTGTAAAAGGCATGCTTGTAAATAAGTATTGTCCAATTAGATATGAATTTGATGTAGATGATGCAACAGAAAGTAATATACTTAATGATTATAAAATAATTATACATGAGTTAGAGCTGTCTGGTTTGCCTACATTAAAGAAGAAGAATAAGAATGGTGGTCATTGGTTTACAAATGAAAAGAAAGATTATGACTATTGCAATGGTAGAGTTGCAGAGGCACAGTCACCTAAACAAATACAATTTGCAAGAATCATGAGAATGAGAGCTTTAATGGATTATCCTACTAAAGAAGCATACGTTAAGTCTATGGTTAAAAATATAGAGGATAAGTGTATAGTATTTGCTAACACACAAAAGCAAGCAGACCGTATCAGTAAGCATAGCTATCATTCAGGTAACCCTAAGTCAGAAGAAAATCTAGAATTATTTTCAGATGGAAGGATACACACTCTATCATGTGTTCTACAGTTATCAGAAGGTGTTACAATACCAAGGTTAAAACAAGGTATTATAATGCATGCATATGGTAATGAAAAGAAAACAGCACAAAGGATAGGTAGATTGCTTAGATTGAATCCATCTGAGACAGCAATATGTCATATATTGTGTTACAAGAATACTCAGGATGTAAACTGGGTGTCATCTGCACTTAAATCTTTTGATCAAACTAAAATTAAACGTTATAACCCTTTAAACAGATAAAATTATGGGAAGAATGAAAGAGCTCTTTATGGAGCAACAAGAAGAATTAGAGTACCGTGGTACGCATGATGCAATGATACACGGGCTATCAAGAAAAGCAATTGAAGAATATATAGATACCCATGATGAAACTCCATGTCCAAACTGTGGTGACCCAGCATTAATCAGAAATGAATCTAATGCTAAGTGCACAGAGTGTGCTCAGGAGTTTGTTTATGTAGGTTCAGCACTAAGATTTTTGTAATGTTGAGCTTTGAGTATGAATGGAATGATATCTTATTAGATATAGAATACACATATGATCCGGGTGAACCTGATCAATGGTATGATTCCAATGGAGACCCAGGTACGCCAGGGTATGGTCCTACTGTAGAGATACAGCATGTGTGGGCTTTAATGGGAGATAGAAACAAACATAAAATTGACGTAGATATACATGAACTTATAGATGTAGATCTAGAGAGCATTATACTTGAGAGTCATGAATGATATAATTATAAAAGATATAATTAATCTATTAGACAATGTAGATACTTTACCAGGTTCCTCTAGAAGGAACTTGGAAGTAGCTATAGAGATATTAGAAGCACAACTAAAAAAAAATACAAATGAAAGATCTTAAAAAAATGCATGATGAACTAAAGCATCATAACCAAGGTAGAACAACAGAAAAGATGGAACAAACCTATAAAATTATTGAATATGCAGCCTGGATGTTTGTTATAGGTATTGCAGTACTAATTGTACATAACCTAATAAAATGAAAGATCAGTTATTTATAGAAGGTACAGTAAAAGATGGAAAGTTACATTTTCCTATAAAAGCATACAAGAATAAATATGAAGGCTTCTTCAAGGACCATAAGGATGGTGCAAGAGTAGAGATATTTATTGGTATACAAGATGGTAAAGGCAGTAATCCGCAGTTGGCTAGAGTACACGCTATGATACGTGAGATAGCAAATGAACTTGGTTATACCTTTGAGGAAGTGAAGTTACAAGTAAAAAGAAAAGCAGGCCTATGTTTTATGAAGAACAATAAAGAATATTGTAAATCATTTGCAAAATGTGATAAAGAAGAATTAAATCTTGCTATACAAGCAGCTTTAGAAATAGGTGATTTTGCAGGTATGCAATTAAGATGATTTCATTTCATCTAGCTTAACAGCTAGTTTTTGTAGCATCTCAGTTGGATTGTTAGTCTCTTCTTTGAGATCAGACACAACTTTAGCAAAGTCCTCTTCTGTTACTTTAAGATCCTCATACTGCTCAAGCCCTTGCTCTTTTGCAAAAGACTTGAGTATATTAATGATAGAATATAAAGTATATAGTTCACTCTCAATTGGAGTAAACTGTCTATTTTTGAGCTTGGCCTTTTCAGGCTCCATGATTGTTTCATTAAAGTCTTGTATAAGTACACCAAATTGGCCGGCATCTGGGTAGAATTCAAGAAGGTATCTACCATATATTGCTTGTAGTCCTGAGATAAAAGCAGGATTAAGATCTGCTACTAAGTTTTTAGTAGTATCATAAGTGATAAATTGTTTGTTTTCAGCCATAGTAACGTTATTAATTAATCAAAGATACAAAAAAGAAATAGAATATGAACCAGAACTTAATAGAAATTGACATAGAGCAATTAAGAAATGATGTCAATAATAAATTAGAAGATTCAGGATGGGCACCTATGCTCTCACCATTTATAAATGGACTTGAGTTTGATATGATCATGAATAAACTAGTAGAATGTGTAAATGCAGAGAAAAGATTTACACCAAGATTTAAAGATATATTTAATGCATTCTTAGAATGTCCGTATGATGAACTTAAATGTATAATCATAGGGCAAGACCCATATCCTCAGCTTGGAGTTGCAGATGGTATAGCATTTAGCTGTAGCAGAAAAGGTAAGGCAGAAAAGTCTTTACAATACATAAACAAAGCAATTGGTACAGACCACACTGATCTAAGGTGTTGGGCTAACCAGGGTGTATTATTAATTAATACAGCTTTTACAGTAGAGATAAACTCTATAGGGTCACATTATTCTATATGGAAACCATTTACAGAATACTTGTTTGAAAATATAAATAGACACAATAAACAGGTACCATCTATATTAATGGGTAAGAAAGCAGAAGCATGGCAACTACTATTAGATAGACAAAAAGTATTTAAGGTAGCACACCCGGCATCAGCTGCATATAGAGGTGGTGAATGGGATTGTAAGGATGTCTTTAATAAAGTCAACACAGAACTAGAAAACCAAGGTAAACCTTGCATAGATTGGTAAATTTTACTATCTTTGATAACCTTTAATTATAATATAAATGTCTGATAATCAAGAACTTAACCAGAAGAAACAGATTTCTGAATTTAAGAAGTCTTTTTATTTAACTCACGGGATTAAATTGTATATTTACACCCCTCAAGAGAAAAACAAAAAGATACCTTTAGGTATATTTCATGACAGTGCTTTACATGCATTGCATGAACATCATCCAAAGTTTAGTAATATAAAAAGTTTACAAAACAGGACAAGACTGAGGGAGTTTCTTGTATATGTACAAGTAATGTCATACTTAGCTCATAAGGAAGGACACACTAAAAGTAGTATAGGTAGATTTTTAAAACGCAACCATGCAACCATCATCAATTCATGTACAATGATTGAGAATGGGTTTTTCAGTAATGATAAAACTGTTATGGATGCATACAATAACACTTTAATAAAAATAGAAGAATATGTGGGAACTATTTCAGAAAATACTGATGGTAAAGATAACTCCAAACCAAGCGTTGATCCTATTTGGGATGAAGCAAGGAGTTTCATTGCCAAACGTTAAGTCTGAAGATAAAGAAAAATTAATTGAGAAAGGTTTTTTAACTAAGGAAGAAAACCAATATAAAATGACTGCTGAAGCTAAAGCATTTTGTGCTAGGCTTGATAACTATTTTGTTAAAGCAAAGAAAAAAACTGATATACAACTCATGGGTAAGGACTTTAATGATAAGATCCATACCTATAGAGAGATATTTCCAGCAAGGAAACTACCAAGTGGTAAGCCAGCTAGAAATAATATAAAAGCTCTAGGAGAAAACTTTAGATGGTTTTTTGAGACATATGACTACGGTTGGGATGAGATAATCAAAGCAACTAAGATGTATGTCAATGAATATAGAGACGCAGAATATATGTATATGCAGACAAGTCAATACTTTATATCAAAGCAAGACAAGCATAGAGTCAAACACTCTACATTAGCAGACTATTGTGATATGATTATTGATGGGGTAGAAACAGAAAAAGAACACTTTAAAGAAAACGTAGTATGAAAAATAAACCATCATGGATTGGGCAATATGCTGCATTTAATGATGCACTTAAATATATGTATGCTAGGTCAACAGGAGAAGAGAAATCAATCTATACTCCATGGCCTAAGTTTAATGATGCTGCCACTGATGGTATAGAGTGGAATACTTTGACAGTAATTGGTGGAAGACCTGGTTCAGGTAAGACGCTAATTAAAGATCAAATCATTAGAGAGTCATTTGCTTTAAATCCAAATGATAAGTTTAGAGTATTAGAATTTCAGTTTGAGATGGTAGGTAGAACCTCAGCTATTAGAGAATTTAGTTCTATAACTGGTAAGACATACAAAGAGTTATGTAGTGCAGGATCCATATTAAATACAGATACATTAAATAAATGTCATTTATATGCTAAAGAAAGAGTAAAGCACCCGGTTGATATAATTAGTACACCTATGACTGTTAATCAGATGCGTGAGCAAATTGATCAGTATATGACACAGCATAAAGGAGTAAATACAATGATAACACTTGACCATACAATGTTAGTCAAGAGAGCACCATATCAGAATAACACATTAGATATGTTATTTGAGTTAGGTGAGTTCTTTACACAGTGTAAGAGAGATTATCCTTGTTTGTTTATTGCTTTATCTCAACTAAATAGGAACATAGATAATCCGGATAGGGCTATAGATGGTAAGTATGGTAACTATATACTTGAGTCAGATATATTTGGCTCAGATGCAATGCTACAGCATGCAGATATGTTAATAGGTATCAACCGTCCAGCTAAACAAAAGATTAGATATTATGGACCAGACAGATATATAATAGAAAATGATAGAACATTAGTTTTGCATTTTCTGAAAGCTAGAAATGGTGATGCACGCATGTCATTTTTCAAAGCTAAGTTTGAACAAATGCAAATAGAAGAAATGGCAACACCTCAACAACAAGAACGCAGATGATAAATACTAAAAACTTAAATAACAAAAAAAAGATGGGACTAACACCGCAAGAAAGAAAGCAGAAGGTTGCATCACTAAGAGAAGAGCATGAAGATTACTTTCAGACAGAAGCAATTATAAATGCATTATACATACCTAAGATGGCATACAGGCCAACTGGCAAGGATGAGCTACATGTAAGCTTTTTTCCAAGTGAATTTGAAAAAGGAGAAGATATATATACAGAGTTTGTATCTATAGATTATGATACAGAAGATCCAAAAAGGACATTATATTATCATAAACATAATCCACACTGGCAAGAAGAGTATGAAATCATAACAAGTAATTCAGGATTTCAGAGACACATTATACCTGTTAGTGAACTAAAGGTTATAAATGATGTAACAAGTAGGGGAAAAGCTATAATAGATTTTGCAAATCCAGATTTGCCTAATCCAGATGAAAGCACTGACACTGCTCCCCTCCTCTCCAATGCAGAGCTGATAAACGCATTATCAGAAATAAATGCAACATTAAATAAATTAATTAACGTAATTCAAAAAAAGTAATATGGCAAACAGCGTATTGGTAATTGCTGACTCAGGTACAGGAAAGTCTACCTCAATCAGAACATTAAATCCTAAAGAGACTTTCATTATAAACATTGCTAATAAACCATTACCGTTCCAGGGATGGAAAAGCAAATACACACAAATTAGTAAAGATAACCCAAAAGGTAATCTGACATCAGCTTCATCAAGTGCAGGAATAATAAAAGCAATAAAGCATGTAGATGAAAAGATGAGCCACATCAAAACATTAGTAGTAGATGATTGGCAGTATATGAGTTCTTTTGAATATTTTGATAGAGCTAATGAGAAAGGTTATGATAAATTCACTCAGATTGCAGCTAACTTAGCAATGGTTGCAAAGCTTCCTAAAGACTTGAGAGAAGATTTGACTATCATTTTCTTAACTCACTCAGAAGATTCAACTGATATAAATGGAAATAGAAAAGTTAAAGCAAAAACTATTGGCAAAATGATTGACAATACACTAACTTTAGAGGGTCTATTCTCCATTGTATTATTTGGTAAAGTAAATAAAAATGATGATGGTGAACTTGAATATGGTTTTGAAACTCAAAACAATGGAGAGAACACATGTAAATCACCTATGGGTATGTTTGAGGATAAATTTATTCCAAATGACCTACAATTTGTAAAAGATTGTATTGAAAAATATAATCAATAATTAATAATTAATAAAAAAGTAAATTATGTTAAGTACTAAAGACATGTCTGCCGGATCAGGTAGCATCAAACCAGTTATTGGAGTGGGTAACCACAAAATCAAAATCAATTCTATTACATTTGACCAAACACCTTATGATTCAGATGCATACAATATTACATTGCATGTAGAGTCTGAGCCTGTTACTGGAGAGTTTAATGGTTTCTTGAAAGATATGAATAACCCTAATGGTGAGCGTTATGCAGGCCAAGTAGGTAGAGTTAGATTCTCACCATATCCATTTAAAGATGCTACATTAGCAAATGGTAATGAGATTAGCCGTGATACTGAAGTATTAAAAGCTATGGTATTTTTATCTGAAGTAGTAGGTAAAAGAAATGAGCTTGATGCTATTGAGGCAAATACAATTGAAGACTTTATGGTTAAAGCTGCTAATGTATGTTCTGAAACAGGATACATCAATGCTTGCTTAGGTGCACGTGAGTGGGAAAACAAAGAAGGTTATGTAAATAATGACTTGTTTTTACCTAAGAGAAGTAAAGAAGGTATGCCGTTAGAAGAACTTGACAAAGAAAGTTCTAACCTATTAAACTTTGATAGAAATAATACAAATCATTTTAGACCTTACTTAAAGAAAGAAACAACAGCCTCAAATTTTGAGCCTGCAACAGCTTCTGGTAGTGACTTTGATCTGTAATATAAAACCAAAAGAGTGGGCTCAGTATAATGCTGGGCCCATATCTTTTTAATATATTTGGATTATGTTCAGCACTAAAAATTTAATATTAGAAGAAACAGACGTACCAAGTTACTGGGTGTTTCAGTATTATCTAGACTTACCTGAACAGCTAACCGGTCAAGACATTAAGATTAATTCAATATTTAATCCTAATGACAAGACTCCAAGCTTTTGCATATACGTGGATAAAACCATAATGCAATATAAGTTTAAAGACTTTTCTACAGGTATTGGAGGTAACAAGTCAGACTTAATTAGACACATGTTTAAGTTAGGTTATCCTCAGGCTACAAGAAGAATAATAGAGGATTACAATAAGTATATACAGCAAAATGGTAAAGTCAGTGTTGAGTTTGTGCCTCAGGCCAAATGGGAGATTGACTTTATAAAGTATAGAAAATGGAATCAGGATGATGCTAAGTACTGGCTATCATATAGAATAGGTAAAACATTATTAGATCAGTATAATGTAAAGCCAATTGAATATTTTAATATGATTAAGCAGGATGCATTGGAAATAGAGTCTTTGAAGATTGGAAGCAAGCATTGTTATGGTTACTTTGATAGAAATGGTGAAGTGTATAAGATATACCAGCCACATAGCAAAAAGCATAAGTTTCATAAAGTAAAGAACTATATTCAAGGTATAGATCAGCTACAGTATCATGAGCCTTATTTAGTAATTTGTTCATCTCTTAAGGATGCAATGTGTTTAAAAAGTATGGGTTATAACATAGAAGTTATTAGTCCAGACTCAGAGAACACTATGATTAAACCTCATATTATAGCAAATCTTAAGAAGAAGTACAAGAATATAATAACGTTGTTTGATAATGATGATGCGGGTAAGCATGCAATTAAAAGATATGCAGAAGCATATAAAATTAATGGATGCACACCAACTATATGCAAAGACATATCAGATGCTATAAAAGAAATAGGATTTGATAAGACACATGCTATGCTTAGACCATTATTAAAAGCAACATTAAATAAATAATATGGAAAATAGAAAATGGTTTATACCAGGAAATGTTCCTTCAAGTAAGAATGGTAGGCGTTGGACAGGTAAATATTTTATTGCTAGCAAAGCTGTAATGAATTACAGAAAGGCTACTAAGGATATATATGCTAAGTATACTGAAGAGTTTAAGGCTGCAGTAGCTAAGCAAGATCTACCAGTTAGAGTATCATTTGAATTTATCAGAGGCAGCCGTCATAAGTTTGACTATATAAATCCTGCACAAACAGTACAAGATGATATGGTTAAGCACGGGTGGATTGATGATGATAATGCTGAGTTTATTATACCTGCTTTTGAACAGTATTCTTATAACAAGAAAGAACCCGGTGTATGGATAGAATTAATTGAAAATGACAAAAAAGAGAATAATAACAATAGATGAGTTTTTTACATATAAAGAAATGTTTTCAGGGTTACTTGAAGATAGAGCTTTAGCTTGTGAAATATATAATAATGCAGACTATGCAGATAAAGAGATTATAGATAAACTTATGGCTAAGGCATTACTGTTTAAAGATCGTGTAGATTTTTGTATAGCAGTAGAATATAGCTTTGAGATAGGGTCCTTTAACACAAATAGAGTTTATGCATATATAGAAAAAAGCAAAGCAGATGAAGTTTATATGGAAATACTTAGAAAAATAAAAGATAATGATTAACATACAAGATCAGGTTGCTAGGACAACCAAGAGTTTAATATTTGCAGAGCCCTTTTACGGGCTCTTTTTAATTGGTATCAATAAGAAGTATAGCATGCAACTGCCTACCGCAGGTGTAAGCAAACATAATATTGGATGTCAATTGACTATAAACCCTGAGTTTTATAATAACCTCAGTGAAGATCACAGGTTTGGTTTAATTAAACATGAGCTATTGCATATTGCATTTGGTCATCTTATAACCAGAGATAGATACAGTGACAAAAAATTATTTAATGTGGCTGCAGATTTGGAGATAAACCAGTACATACTGGAAAGTAAATTGCCTGAGGGTGGTTTATTACTATCAAGTTTTCCTGAATTAAATCTACCTAAAAAAGCAGGTACAGATAAATACTATGAATTACTTCAACAGGCACAAGAAGATGGCACTTCACCTTCTTTAGATAATCTTATGAATCAGATGAATGGTGAGTCACCATATTGTCATGGTACATGGGATGACTTTGATTCTTTACCTGAAGCTGATAAAAAACTAATGCAAAAACAAATTGAGCATCAGTTAAAAGAGTCAGCTGAGCAGACAACTAAGAAACAAGGTACTATACCGGGTGAATTGGCTGAGCTTATACATAGGCTTTTGAATATTGAACCTCCTAAGTTTGACTGGAAAGCTTATCTAAGAAGATTTGCAGGTAACTCTAGTGTGGTTTATACAAAGAAGCTAAGACGTAAGTATAATAAACGTTATGCAGCTAACCCTGGCCTTAAGATTAAATTTAAGAATCATATACTTGTTGGTGTTGACACAAGTGGATCTGTAAACAATGATGAGCTAAAGGAATTCTTTAGTGAGCTTACGCATATGCATAAGACTGGTCATAAGATTACAGTTGCACAGTGTGATACTAAACTAAATAGTGTGAAAGAGTTTAATCCAAGAAAGGATTGGGAAATACATGGTCGTGGTGGGACAAGCTTCCAACCAGTAGTAGATCATTATAATGAAAAGAAAGGGTTGTATACAGCTCTTATATATTTAACAGATGGTGAAGCATATTCTCCTGATGACTGTCCTCATAATACATTATGGGTACACAGTAGCAGATCTAGAATAAATGAAGATTTACCAGGACAGAAAATTCAACTTAATTAATAAAAGAAAATGGCACAAGTAAATTTAAACGTAACAGAACTAAAAGGATTTGTAAATCACATTATATCTAATAACAGATATCTTCAAGATAATGGTAAAGGACCAGTATCAGTAGAGGTTGTGGGTGAATCAGGTATAGGTAAAACTTCTACAATAGTAGAGCTGGCCAAAGAAAATGATTTAGCATTTGTAAAATTAAACTTAGCACAGATAGAAGAGCTAGGTGATCTTGTAGGTTTTCCTGTAAGACAGTTTCAGATGTATAAAGAAAAGAAAGTGGCAGTAAAGAATAATGATATTGCTATGGTTACAGCAGCACAAAGAGCTGCAGGAGCCAGTCTAGCTAACTTAAATCAAACTGTAACCAAGAAAGTTGGTCAATGGGTTGATGAACTTGCCGTACAAGAATATCTTAAACAAGGATATAAAATTACTGGTAAGAACAGAATGTCTTATTGTGCACCTGAATGGATAGCTGATGCTAAAGAGGGTGGTATACTATTATTAGATGACTGGAATAGAGCTGACACAAGATTTATTCAAGCAGTTATGGAATTAATAGATAGACAGTCTTATATATCTTGGACATTACCTAAGAACTGGCATATTATATTAACAGCTAACCCGGATAATGGTGACTATATGGTTAACAGTGTAGACAGTGCACAGAAGACTAGATATGTTACAGCTAATCTTAAGTTTGATGTAAATGTATGGGCTCAGTGGGCGGAAGGTGCAGGTATAGATACTAGATGTATTAACTTCCTGTTACTTCATCCTGAATTAGTAACACAAGAGACTAATGCTAGATCTATAACAACATTCTTTAACTCTATATCAAGCTTTGAATCTTTTGAGGATAACCTCAGCATGATTCAGATGATTGGTGAGGGTAGTGTTGGAGATGCATTTGCTTCTATGTTCACTACATTCATCAATAATAAGCTTGATAAGCTGGTAACACCAAAAGATTTATTAACTCATGATAATGAGCAATATATTCTTGGTGAGCTTAGAAGCTGTATTGGTAAAGATGACACGTACCGTGCAGACATTGCATCAACATTGGCTACAAGACTTGGTAATTATGCTGTAGTATATTCTCAGGATAATACTGTAGGTCAAAAAGTAACTGATAGATTGAAGGCTTTATGTACTTTAGATTATTTTACTAATGATCTCAAGTATTTAGTTGTACGTACCATCTTTAATGGTAATAAAAAGAAGTTTAACAAATTGATGATGATCCCTGAGATCGTTCAAATGACAATGAAATAAAATGGCAAATAAATCAGTATATCAAGATTTTGATGCTGATGCATTGTTATACTTTGGATTGGAAACTGACCCAACTTATGGGTTGGTTTCTACATCCGGGGTAGACAAAGTATTATGTACTCAAGATCAAACAACGTATGAAAAAATACACAGTATATTAACGGTCCCTACAGAAGATGACCAAACTTTTAGAAATAAAAAGAAAGCTTTTATATTACCAAAGTGCAGTGTATCACTAGATAGATTAAAAGCTGCTCTTAAAGAGCATGGTATAAGTGTAACAAACAACTATGAATTAGCAGATCTAATAATAGGTCATGAAGACATAAGTACTCATAAATTAAGTAATGCGGAGAATATCCCATCTACAGTAATGATGAATAAGATATGGAATTATGAAACTACATTTGGTGATTCTAATGCTGTGGGTGTTCTTAAAACAATTGCTGATTCAGGCCTAGAATGTATTATTACAGCCAAGGTTACTGAGAGAGTGAGGTACTATGATATAGATATACAAGAAAGTCTATATGATGTTTGGATGGTTTCAGGCATGGCTTTGAATCTGGCTCATATAATTGATACTACAGACGTAAGTGTTATTGATCCTGAGACAGTACTTCATGCTTCTGCTAATAAAATGATTCTTGATGAACAGCTTCTTAATGATCTTAAGACTCAGTTAAATTCATATTCTGATGATAAATCTTTAGCTCTTAAAATTGTTCCTACTATTGACTATAAGAAAAACTATCATTTATTATGGCAGTTTGCTCAAGACTGTAGTAGTATAACATATGCAGACAATAGAGACAAGGATTTACAGTATTGGTTGAATGCATCTAACTTCAATAACCTAGTTCGTAAGAGTGCACAAGACATGATACTATGGTTGGAGCAGGAAGATAAACTAGATAGAGTAACGTTCAGATATCTTGAACCAATAGTAAGAAGAGAAATAAGCATTCATAACAGAGACTTATATACGTTTAAAGTGGCTGTTAAAAAAGAATATCAAAAATATTTAAAATAAAATTATGAAAAAAAGATTTAAATTAGAATTTAGTATGTATCCGGACAGTCCATCTACTAACTGGAATAAAAATCAGTTATCAGGTACGGCTATAAAATGGCATGAAGAAGAATGTCAATACTTATTTACCAATCATAAATATCAAATTGAAGAAGATGACTTTAACTTGTTAGGATTGCCTATACCTGATAGTTCAGACAATATAGATTTACAAAATAAAAAGATATATAGATTTCCTAAACTAACTCTACCTAGACAAAAGGTGGATTTATTAAAAGAAAAATATAACTGTAAGGTCATCAGAGATCATACAAAGGCAGATATATCTATTGTATCCTTAAGATTATTTGATACTCTTTTTGAAAGAACATGGTCTAGATCTATAACATATAGTGATACTTATAAAATAGTTAAGCATATGAAAGAGTTTAATTGGTTTACTGATGAAGCTTTAGATGTGCTGAGGGATTTTTTTAGTAATGCTACTCCTTCATGTATGGTTGAATTTCGTATCAACCAAGGTTATTACGGTAATAATAAAAACAATAACATAAGGGAGCAGATGCATGATGATCTAGTTAAATGGATGAAAGAAAATGATCTGAAAGAATACAATAGTGGATATGATTGGACTTTACCTAAAAAGAACTACGTAGCTTATAATAATTTATTAAGCTCTACTAGTAAAATAGTTTTAGATTCATCAATATCAGCTATAATTGATTCTGAGCTAGCCGTAATTGGAGATGACAAGTATGATGACATTGAAAAGATGATAACTAGTACAGACATAGATAATAGATCTCTAGCAGTAGAGATGTTGTCTAACTGTAATATAGAAAAATCATTTAATGTGGTTTCAGGTTTATACTTTTGGCACTATGAATGGTTCAAGAGTACAAATAACTGGAATTCTGTAAATGTTAAGTCAATGCGTACTAGATTAAAGGCTTATGAAGGAAATCATAACCATACGGGAATATGGTCATTCAATAGTTATTTAAATGCATTAATGAAAGATAGAAAATTAACAAGGTTTGCTGTAGATAGAACAAGAGAAAAACTTATGAATACTCTTATGGACCCCATAGTAGGGAAAGGTTCTCAAGTATTCAAAGTTGACTTAGAAAATTTGTATATTGCAGATGAAATAGAAAAAATGATAGATGAATAGAAATTATCAAAGAGAAGAGGAGTTTTATGCAGATAAAGAATTCTGCTTTAGCTACTCTTCTTTAAATAAATTATTGTTTTCACCGTCCCTGTTTTACAAGGACTATATATTAAAAGATAGAGAGGTAAGAACAGATAAACATTTAGTAGAAGGTAAACTTTTACATTGTTTATTGTTTGAACCTGAGAACTTTGAGAATAAGTTTAACGTTATGCCGGGTAAGATCCCAACAGAGTCTTTGAAAAGAGTGCTGAAAGATTTAATACTTCATACAGATGCAGAAACATTAGCAGAGTGTGAGGACTATGTTATCCTTGATTCACTTAAGTCAGTTAATCTATATCAGTCTTTAAAAGCTGATGAGGCTAGACTTGCTAAAGTGAGAACAGATGACAATGAATCTTATTGGAAATTCTTAAGTAATACTAATAAAGATACAATTGATCAAATCACATTAGATAGGTCAAAGGATCAAGTTGGTATACTGAAAGACAAGAAAGATGTAATGACATTGTTTAGCAATGAGTCAACAGACTTTGAGTTAGATGACTATGAGACACATGCAGAAAAGTATCTTAGCTGTAAATTGAAAGGTTTACCTTTTGGTTTACATGGTTATATAGATTTCTATAGCATAGACCATAAAGAGAAGAGTATTGTTATATCAGACTTAAAGACAACTGGGAAGACCATATCTGATTTTAAAGAGACTGTTGACTTTTATAACTATTGGTTACAGGCAGCTATATATTGTAAGTTAGTATGGGACTCTATGGATTCTGTAGAGAACCGTGATGATTATACTATAGAATTTAAGTTTGTTGTTATAGATAAATACAACCAAGCTTATGTGTTTGATGTAACTCAGGATACATTGAGCGGATGGGCTGAAGGATTAGGTGGTGTTTTAAAAGCAGCAGATTACCATTATAAGGAAAGAAACTACGTCTTGCCTTATGAATTCTTGGTAAATAAGGTTAACTTATAGTATGGGAGTATACACAGATTATTTTCAAAAGAGTAAAGTCTTTCTATATCCATTATTGGAATTAAGAAAAGGCTTAACACATGTTCCAAAGCAAACTTATGCCGCTTGGGAGGATGTGTACTCTGTTGAAGATAGAATGTTTTTATGTTTATATAAGACTCCACTGAATGAAAGCTTTCAGAAGTTTATTACTGAAAATATACATTCAAATAAATATTATGATCAGCATATAGAACTTGCTGAGGGTAAACATTTATTTGTTTTTGACTTTAATTCACTTAAGTTTGATTATGATAACTTTATTAAAGGCAGTTATTCAAAATATTCTGTTGATAGTAAAGTTAAGATACTAGATTTCTTTGGTAATGATGATAAAGTGTCAGAATATATACACTCATTTTTATCACCAGAGGATTCACATGAAGAGTATGCTAAATTTTTAGATGTTAGTATAGAATCACTAACAGATGTGTATGAAGTATGCACACCTCCAGATCTAGAAAAGGAGACTCTTATAGATAATAATTATCTATTAGTTAGGTTATTAGAAGATACTTGTATATCTTTGAACCAAATAAAATCAAAATAAAATTATGGCAACAATAGGACAAAACATGATGTTAGTTAACTCTAGCTTCAGAAATGCAAAATCCTTTACAATGATACCAGTGAGTTTAGACTCACCATATACAGAAGCTATGTTTGACCCTGCGTCAGGCATTTTAGCTGTCATCAGTAAAGTAATGAAACAATCATATCATATGGTACCAAAGTTAGATGATAACGGAGATCCTATAAGATTAAAAGCCCCAAATCAACAGACTGGTAAGACAGTTAAAGAGGAAAGAAGATTGGTTGATACTTTTTCTGAATTTTATTTAAGTGATAAAAAAGACATTGAAACATTTATTCACATGTTTGGTGTTAATGCTGAAGACTTTGATTACAATCAGTTTATGCAAACAGATGTAAAAGAAACTAAAGTCTCTAATATTATATTACCTGGTCAATAGCCTCCTATAACTCTATTGATCATAAAAAGAAAAGCTCATTGATTTGGGCTTTTTTTGGCTCTAATAAATTATATTATGAAACAATTAAAAGAAGAAGAAGTAATGGATATTAATATCCTAATAGCAATGAACAAGTGTATGGGTGAGCTAGCACATGGATTGCAATATATACATAGTCATGAAGTCAAGAGGAGAATCAAGCATGTGATTAAAACAGTTGACTTATATGAAAGAGAGATAGACAGAAAGTTAGAGCGTGAAGGATCCAAAGAGGCTGTAGAAAGTATCTATGATAGTATTATGGATTTAATACTGGAAGCCAAAGTAGTTGCACTTAAAAATTATAAAGCATGAAGCATTGGGTAATGGATTATGAAACTTTATCTGATTGTTTCACAGGTGTATTTGAACATTATAAAACAAATGAGACTAAAACATTTGTTGTTCATGATCTGAGAAATGATTTTGATAAGTTTATAGATTTCCTAAAAGAAAATATAAACAACAAAGAGTGGCACATATCATACAATGGTTTAGCCTTTGATGGTCAGATCACTCAATATATAATAGACAATCATTACCTATGGGATAATCTTAAAGGATGTGAGATAGCCAATATAATTTATAAGTACGCACAGTACTGTATCAATAAGTCTAATAACAAGGAGTTTATGGATTACCCCATATGGAAAATGAAGATAGGTCAAATAGATCTGTTTAAGTTACACCATTGGGATAACCCGGCTAAACGTTCTAGTCTTAAATGGATACAATACAGTATGGACTGGCAGAATATATTAGAGATGCCTATAGATCATACAGCTGAGATTAAAACACTTGAGGAGATTGATACTATCATTGAATATAATGTTAATGATGTACAGTCAACTAAAGAAATATTTAATAGGTCAAAGTCACAGATTAAACTACGTAAGGAACTAACAGATACTTATGGTATTAATCTATATAGTGCATCTGAACCAAGGATCAGCAAGGAACTCTTTGGATATTACTTGACACAAAAGTTAAATATTCAAAAGAGAGACTTAAGACAGATGAGAACCAGAAGAGATAGCATCAAAATATCTGATATCATATTGCCTTATATTAAGTTTACGTCTCCTGAATTCCAGACACTACATGAAAGGTTTAAATCTTTAGAGGTTGATGGATCCAGACTTAAGGGTAACTTTAAGTATAGCGTCAACTATAAAAATGTAAAAACAGATTTTGGTTTAGGTGGTGTTCATGGTGCTGCTAGCAAAGGTGTATATGAATCAGATGATGATATGGTTATAATGTCATCAGATGTTACTAGTTTTTATCCTAATCTAGCTATTAGAAATAAGTTTTCACCAGGTCACTTTCCTAAAGAAGAGTTTTGTAATCAGTATGAGTGGTTCTTTGATGAAAGAAAGAAGATTCCTAAGAGCAATCCAATGAACTATGTATATAAGATTATACTTAATTCAACTTTTGGTCTTAGCAATGATGAGAACAGTTTCTTTTATGATCCTGAGTTGTGTTTAAAGATTACTATTAATGGTCAGCTAACTTTAATGATGCTTTATGAGCAAATTATGGAAAGAATACCAAATGCAATTCCTTTATTACATAACACAGATGGTGTAGAAACTATAATTCCAAGAGAGCACACAGATTTATATATGAAAATATGTGAAGAGTGGGAGAAAACTACTAATCTAGAATTAGAACATGATGAATATCAAAAGCTAGTTCTTTCTGATGTAAATAATTACATAGGCGTAAATAACTTTGTAGAAGTAGATATAACAAAGTGGAGAGAAATCAAGCAGAGTCAACCTCATTATCTATTTAAAGTAGATAATGATAAGTTTAGCTTTGCTCCTGTAAAACTGAAAGGACGTTTTGATTTCCATGATCTACAGTTACATAAGAACAAGTCAAAGCTTGTGATACCAAAAGCTATTTATGAATACTTTGTAAATAATGTCTTACCTCATGATTATCTAGATACAAATAAGAATATTTTAGATTATTGTATTGGTGGTAAATCTAAGGGTGATTGGAAACAGGTAGCTAGATCTATTGAAAGTGGTGTTCTTAAAGAAGAAGATTTGCAAAAGATTAATAGATACTTTATTTCTAAGTCAGGTGTTAAGATAACAAAAGTAAATAAGAAAGATGGTAGAGAGATACAACTAGAAGCAGGCCGCTGGTTGCAAACAGTATATAATGATATGAAAGTAGAACCTAAATGGGAAAACTATAATATCAATAAAGTTTACTACTTGCAAGCAATTGAGTCTGAGATAGATAGTATATTGTCTGTATCAGCTAATCAATTAAAATTATTTTAATGATTAAAGTCCAAAAGACTAAGACTTTAGTTACCAAGCCAAATAACAATAGTGCAAACTGCATAGCTCCAAATGTAATCTACGGATGTTTTGGAGGCTGTGTAGACACTTATTGTTATATGTCACGGTATAATGGTAAAAGAGTCTTTGTAAATGAAAACGTTGAAGAAATATTTCAGTCTGTTGTTGAATGGGAAAAAGGTTACTTTAAGAATCCTGATCAGCAAGACCCTATATATACTATGGTAGATGTAGCATGTAACTCAGATTTAGTTATGATGCAGAAGCATATGCCAGAACCGTTGATTGATTATCTTAAACGTTATGATGATCACCCGCAGCTTAATACTACTATGGCTACAAAGTATCCAGGGTTGTTGAAGTTAGATGTAAATCACTTTAACAAACCACCAAGGGTCCGTGTTAGTCTTATGCCTCAGAAGTATTCTGATATATTAGAACCTAAGATGCAGGCAATAGAGAGCAGGATAACTGATGTTAATAGGCTAAAGAAATTGGGCTGGGAAGTACATTTGAATTATAGCCCTCTAATCTTTTATCCAGGTTGGAAAGAAGAGTACAATGATTTGTTTTCTGAAGTAAATGCATATGCAGGCATAAATAAGTGTGAGGTAATAGCATTAACTAATCATAAGCATCAAATGGCCAAAGCTTCACCAGAAGCCAAGGAATTGATGAGACGCTCAAGTGAAGTTAAGAATCAAACAGGTGTAATGAGATATCCTTTAGAGCATAAAGGTAGATTGTTACATGAATTTAAGAAGATATATCAGAAATATTTTCCTTTAGAAACAATAAGATACATATTTTAATTTGCTGAGTCAGATTAATTTAGTATATTTACACTAAATAAGTTTACAATATGGGATACACAAAACCAAAAGAAGTTACTAGAGTATATCTAGAGAATGAACCTTTACCAGTACACGGTAAATCTTATACAGTTATATCACATAAAGAAGTGATAGATAACGCAAAGAGTCTGCTTAAAGCAAGTGGATTCTCTATAATTAATGAAGTCTATAGATCTAATATGAATGCTAATGTAGCACAGGGGATCTATTATTTAAGACCAACAAACCCGGATGATACTGCAATGCAAGAAGAAGAGCTGGGAATGATGTTTGCCTGGACCAACTCTTATGACAAGAGTACTAGATTCCAATGTAGTGTTGGTGCATATGTAAAAGTATGTGGAAACGGGATGATTGCAGGTGATATGATGAATTATAATAGAAAACATACTGGTACAGCCAATATGGATACTAAGATTCATATGTCAGACCAGATAAAGAATGCTGAGAAGTATTACAATAGATTGATTGCTGATAAAGAATATCTTAAATCTATAAAGCTTAGCTGTAAAGAACAGTCAGAGCTAGTAGGAAGATTGTTTATTGATGAGGATCTCCTTGACACACAGCAAACATCTATGGTTAAGAAAGAGATGGACAAACCATCTTTTGATTATGGTCAGAGTAATTACAGTGCATGGGCCTTTTATAATCATGTAACGCATGCATTAAAGAAAGCACACCCACGGGACTGGTTAAATGATCAGCAGAACTTTCATGATTTTATTACAGTGGAATTGATTAGCAAGAACATGTATAATGGTGTAGAGCTAAATACGGATCCACAGTTAATAGATATAACAATGGAAGATGCAGTTGATATAGTCATTGATGAAGATATCACAAGCAAGAGACTGATTCATGAAATGTATATGGGTAGATTATGAGTCCTGGGCAAACAGTAACTATTTTAATATTTACTATAGCCATAGGATATTTAATCTTTAACAAAAAACTAGGTGAATAGATCAAGGAGGTCAACCAACCATACAAAGGAGGCATAATGCCAATTAATAATTATTAAATGTTTTTAACCTTTGTATGGGCCTCCACACCTGTTTAATTATGAATTGGAAAAATACTCAGATGACAGAACCAGAACAAAGAGCCAACAGCATATATGAAAAGCTGGGCCCTATTGACGGGCATATACATATCCTACAGTTGCAGTACTTCTGTGATAACATGAAGCATGATTTGCTCATAGATTATTGGGGTGAAGTTATGGTGATATTCATAACTATAAAAAGTTCTAGTACAGAAAGTATAAGAGATTGGTTAGCATGAAAAAGTTTTTAGAGTTTGCATTAATATGGTACAGTCAGCAAATGGCAATACCGTTTTGGATCGTTGGACATATACATCTAAGCGTAAATGTTTATAAAGACATCCATGAAGTTATAGCAAGTCTAGGATTAAACATGCTTGTACTAATTGGGTTTATACTTGATTACCGTAAAAATAAAGATAAATGAAAGCAGACAGAATGTAGCTTATTTCATTCATTAATGAGCGTTTAAGCATATAATGATGGGTTTATCAGTCAAATTATAGGCGCAAGCATATAAAAATAGGCGCAAACCTTTAACACCAAAGAGAGATGATTAAAATAGATTCAGAAGCAGATTTTGAAAAAGAAATGGAACAACTTCTTTTTGAAACACCCAAGTATGTAGGTGGTTATAGATTAGGAAAAGACCATTATGTTCAATTTAATTTAACCTACAAACCAAATTGGTTTCATCGTACTATGATGAGATTGTGTTTTGGATATAAGTGGGAAAACCTTTAACACCAAAGAGAGATGAATAAGGCAAAACTTGTTGGTATGATATGTAAAGAGCGGTTGCAAACGCTTGAGGAGGTCCACCCATTTTTTGGAATAAAGAAA
>Ga0181377_1000015_pt1 | contig 100771 bp, 76 predicted proteins | sample LowvirmetaG_9_FD_130160 | JGI IMG/M metagenome (GOLD analysis project Ga0181377, IMG submission 130160) | Marine viral communities from the Subarctic Pacific Ocean - Lowphox_13 viral metaG | ecosystem: Environmental > Aquatic > Marine > Oceanic | place: Subarctic Pacific Ocean | collected...
AATCCTCTTGAAATATTTGTAAGCGGAAGTATACTAAACGGTATTGCGGACGTGCCCCAAAGAGTTTTGGATGGAGTCAGCGCATCTTATTCTGGATCTAGATATCTAAAAGACATAAAAAGCCTGAACTTAAAAGGGGGGAACTCTATAGGCTCAAACTTTGTTTATATAAACAAAGACAAAGATAAGGCTATAGTATTTTCGAATATATCTTCAAAAGGAAAGGGGCTTATTGAGTTTGAGAACCCTAAGGCTATAGGTGCAAAAGTTGGCCAGGAAGAAATATCTATAGAGGATTTTTCTAAGCTGAGCTTATCGGATTTGTCCGGAAAAGAAATTGACATAATTTTTGATGGAAAAGTTGGGAAAGATGTAACTTACTCAATAGAGGGATACGACCTGCCTGTTATTTTAGAAGATAACCAGGTTTCTTTTGCCATCAATGAAGAGGTTTTAGAGGAAATAAAGCTGAGCTCGGATATTATAGGTTTGGCAGTCCCACTAACTTTTAGTTCAGACCCCTGCAAGGCTTTAAGGGGAGACAAGCAAGACTCTTCTAAAAAGAAAACCGGAGAAGACTTAAGAAAGTATTCAGATGGGTTATCGGATAAGCTAGAAGATATTGTAGGGGGAGGTTCAGATAAAATCGACCCAGAGAAGCTATTTGAAAAGCTAGACTTTATGGAGCTTGGGTATGGAAATGCTAAAATAAGAAAGCCGATTGCCGCAACAAAAGAAGCGATGAGAAGCATATGCGATCTTTCATTTCATATGACTGCAGAGTTTAGGGCTAGTCTCAGAGGATTTAAGAATCTTTTGGTAATTATAAAAGTAATATTTTGCATAATTGACGTAATATGCGCCCTAGGAAACCCGATTAAGCTTGGGCCTGCAATAATAAAATTATTCCTATGCTTATTTGACCTGCTACTCCTCTTGCCGCAATTGGCAGTTCCAATATCGCTTCTAAAGCTTTTATCGCATACATTCGAGCTGCTAACTTGTGTTCTTGTAAAAATAATAAAAACATATGTTGCTTTTCTTGAGATATCTAATGCATTGGACGAAGCATATAGGCTTCAAGACTATGAATCTTTGGCAAAATTGGAAAAAGTTATAAACAGGCACGTCTTAACCATAGAGGCGGACATATCTGTTTTGGACCCCATATTAGATGTTTTGGAGTTGTTCCAAGAGCTTCTAGCTCTAACTTTCTCATTTCCTTGTAATTCTTCGGACGGAGGAGCTCTTTTTGGAGTTTGTGGAGCCTCAGATAATGTTGTTTGTGATATAATAACAGGAAAGTTATTTGAAGAGAACTCTGCTAATGGGGCCGTAGTGGTTAATGTAAGCACGCTAATTCCCTTCTCTCAATCATACACGACGCTTCCGATATCAAAATTAACTACAGAAATATCTTCAAATTCTCCAACTTTAAATTGTGGTAACACCCCTCCTGATGGCTTGGAAGACGAACCCATGAATTCTGATAGGGCAGAGCAATGCTTTGGTTCAGACAACCCTGATCTAGTTTTTGTTGAGCCAAGATATTATGATGATTCCGAAAAAGTTCTCGACGTAGATTTGATTGACATAAGCTCGGAAGAAGAATTTAATCCAGGTGTAACAGTTTTAAATAGTTATATAAAAGATAATGTAAACTATGATTCTTATAGACTTGGAGATAGTTTGGATGCAGCCTACAAACTTTCCGTAACGCAAATAAAGAAAAATAACATTTTTGATGGCACAATAATAAACGGAGATACAAGAGAGTGTATATTTGAGTTTAATTATAACGGAAGAACAAGCAGCTTGGCGTTTAATAAATTTATACACTGGATATTTAGAAAAATTACAATTGATGAGAATCAAACATCAGATTCTCCGCTTATACCATTAAGAAAAGATGGAGACGGATTCTACCTAGATAAGTCTTATTCTTCGGGCATAAGGCTTTGGAATCCATCAACTATGGAGGGGTATGACCTAGAGGGAAGTCTGAGCGAAGGTTTTGAGATTCCAAAATACAAATTAAAGTATGATGTAAATGGAGAAGAGTTTGTGGACCAAGATCATAGGCTGCCTCAGATAGTTATTGTTGCTGAAAATAATGACATTTACAAAATAGATAGAATATATGTAGATGAAGATCCAGATTCTAAAAAATTTGGTATATATAAAATAAAAGCAAAAAGAGTTGGATATCCAACCTTCAGTCCTTTGAAATTTTCGAAAGAAGAACAGAGCTATATCTCCGATCCAAAAATATATTACGCAAACGAGAATTATCTTAAGATAAAGTCTTTGCTTGAAATAACAACGGATGAAATGGACGATTCTGATCCGGCAAATCCCACGCCATCTGAAAGCTCCGTAAGCAATATGGCTTCAGCAATATGGCTTTTTGAAGATAACGGAGATGAGTTATATGAGAATTTTGCGCTGATACCCCTTGGGTCTGCAATATTTTCAAAAAACATTTCTGATGATCAAGAATATACGATTTCAAAATCAGGAACTGGAGACTTTGACTTTAAAGGCGGGGCAATATTTGAGAAGGTTTACAACCAACTCAGCACTCTGGCTAGTCCTCCTAATTGGGCAGATCAAGGTCCGGGGGGCCCAGATTTTGAGCAGGTAAAAAGTGATTTTATCGACGCCTTCGGGGAGGGTAAGGGGCTATATGAAAACTATGGATCTTTTCCATATACAGAATATATTCATAGCGGACAGACATTTAGAGATCCAACTCAAGCTTACTTGGATGCCTTTTCTAAATCTATAGGCGACGCATCATATTATGACTTTCCATCAATATACTTTTTTGACATGTCTTCAGTTGCAGAAGAGCTAAGGGCTGTTTGCGAAAATAATTCTGCAATGAATAATTTGGTTGACAATGACCCAGATGAGATATCCGATATAGTATCAGAGGCGTTTGACTGCATAGAAAAGATAAAGACATCTCAACTATCTAAGCTGGCGTCTATAAAAGAGACAATAGAGTCAAGAAGAAGTCTGACTAGCCTTCCTTTCATAAAAGACCCCTACACTTCTGCATCTGAGATAGGTGAGGCTCAATTGTGTCTAAAAGGTGTAATGGAAGAATCACTTTGCGATTATGTTATAGATCCATTGGCGACAGAGTTTTTGATACTAGAAGATGATGATTCGAATCCAAATACTCCGTTTATCCCCGTAGACAATGAGTTGCTGGGGTCTGAACAAGAGGGCATAGGAGGTATAAGTCTAACTGGGGCAACCAAATATGCGAATGGCATTGGTGACAACGGAGAGTTCTTCACCAATGAGGAGGTGACAATAAGGGTTATCCCCAGACTCAATGATGATAGCCTTCTTCCAGATGGAAACTACGATCATTCGAAATCTTTAAAGCTAAATGTAATAAGCGATAGCGGAGGAAAAGCCGTAATCTTAAATAACTTTAAAAAGGTATACTTTGACATAGAAGGTCAAAATGGACTTGCCATTCCTGGCTATGGATATGAGGCAAAAATAAAATCATCTGTTAAATCAGAAATAGAAGTGACTTGTAATATATGCGGAAATCTTATAGCAGCGCAGATACCGGCCTCTATAGCTAGAAGCTTTCAAATTCAAGGCTCTGAAGTTGGGTGTAATAATTCTGGAATCACCCCAGAAAGCGTCATTGCTTTTGCTCAAACAACTCAAACCCCTAGAGTTTTAAGCATATCGATTATAGATGATTCTGAAGGTTTAGCTAAAAAATCACAAGAGTCAGGTTTTGGCTCGAAGGCGAATCCATCTACATTTGGATCTCAGGAGTAATAAATGGAAGAAGATAATTCAAGCATAAAGAAAACAAGACTTTTGATAGAAAAAATGATATCTGAATTTTACACCGGATTCTCTTCAGATCTATATTCTGGAGAGGACCTTGGGCTTCCGGAGGATATAGAGACTTACATATCCAGCATATACGAAAAAAATGCAAAGACTTTGGTTTCTAGCTTAAAAAACTCCATAAAAGATCTCGACTCAATAAGGTCTAAATACGTTCCATGGGAAGTCGTAAGAGACGTTGGTTTCTTCAATAAAAGCTTGACAAAAGGAAGCTCTTTCTCTTCGAGCGATAATAAATTTTTCTATGAGTCTTATGAAAATGCATTTATGAGGGCCATGGGCATGCCTGAGTCTGACGACATAATATCTTCCGGAGAAAGATATCTGTTTATACCCGGAAATCTCTCTAAAGAGGGTAAGGCTATACCTACAGATAACCCTAAGTCGATGTATCAAGTTTTATCAGAAAGAGAAACTGCAGATATAAGAAGCGCCAAAATATCAAAAAACTTTTATGACGCAAGCTCAATGTTTGGAGGGTCAAACATTTTAAACAACCTTTCTTTTGAGCAGATATCAATACTTGGTCAGCTAACTAAAAAATATGAGGAAAAGTACAAAAGCTCTCAATTTAAAGTTTCAGACGAGGGAGTTAGAGATTTCGAGTTCGAGTCAGAACTAACCCTTTCTTTTGTCGACGATGTCAAGAAATCTAAATTGGTGGGCACAAAGCAAGAGATAATTCAATATTTTGAAAAAGAAGTTCTTGGAATAGACATATCATCAAACATGCTTAGCGCATTTGATGATATATTTTATTTCTCATACCTACTTTTCCCTCCAGTTCAAAACTCTTCGATATCAAGGTGTATCTCTAGTCCCAAATCAATAGTTAAAAAACCATTCGAGATCAATGGACCGAAAATTGTAAATCTATCTGAAGCCAGAGAGTCTCTTTTGGAGACAATAATAAATATAAGGCTAGACAAAGTCTCAGGGTTAAATTTTGAAAAAGTAAGCGGTGTGCTTCTGGAAAAAAGCGTCATAAAGGCCGTAGGTAATACTAATCCAAACGGAGATAACGATTTGACAGAGGGAAGGGAGGTAACCTTCGAAGACTTTGTCGGACAAAAAAGCATAATAGAGAATATAATAACAAATAGGCTGTTTAAGACGCTTAAGTTTTCGTGCCTTGAAGTTGCAGATGAAATAAGAAATTTAATTGAAGAGGCTGCAGATAAGGGAGTTTCGGAGTCTGGAACTCAAAGTAAAAATTTTGGAGATGGCGCACCAAAAACTCAGTCGGAAGAGTCTGACTTAAAGCATGTAAAACTTGACTTCAAAGACATTGCCTTACAGAATAGAACTGTTGAAAGCTACGAGTCTTTAAAATCAATAAATGATAGTGTTTTATTTATATTATCTCAAAAGGAAAACCTTACATCCTTTTCTGACAAAAATACAAAATATTCATCTTTAAGGAGCGGTGTTTTGTTTGATGCAATATCTGCCTCAATATCATTTCCCGGCTCATATATAGACTCCAAGATAAAAGAGATAAATGATTCTTTAAAAAGAGAAGAGGGGAGTAAGGAGGGTCTCAAGGGGAAGTCGAAAAAGATAGATGATTTGATTGGCGTATATAGAGGCGTTGGAATACTAGACGTTCTCGTATTTGGGCTGGCCATGTTCCTAGTGGGAGAAGACGTTTTGATAGGAATGCTGTCATTAAAAGGGTACCTGAATTTGAAGAGTATAAAGACGAGTTCCTCAAAAGATTTCTTTGAGGCCTTTGAGGCTCAGCAGGGTATGATACCCGGAGATCTTTCGAGCTGGAAGTCTGTTCAGGCTAAGGCGCTTATGACTTATTCTGAAAAGGTGGCAGAGCTATATGGATATATAAAATATAAAGAATTTTCAAATTAAAAGATAATAATTCAGTATCTCAAAACAGAGATCCTATCTATTATTTATTATGCTTCTATTATAAAGGAGCTTGAATGTCTTTTGATTTAAAACTTTTGGGTGGAGACATAGTTGTAGACCCATCTGGAGATGTAAATTTAGTAAGCGAATGGGAGTTGGCAAAGCAGCAGCTCTTCAATAGTCTTGTTACGCCAATTGGAACCAATTTGTATCACGAAGGGTACGGCTCTCTTCTTCCTTATTTGAGCAACAATGTTATAAGTTTTTCTGAAATAGAGAGAGATATAAAGTCTTCTGTTCAAAATACGGTCAACTCTTTGATTGCTCTGCAGAAATATCAAAGAAATTATCAGTTTTTAAGCCCTCAAGAGACAATTGTAAGTATAAACTCAATAGACGTTCAGATTGATTCTGATGATCCAAGGCTTATAAACATTTACTTAAGTATTTTAAATGGGTCTTCAGAAGTTCTTTATGAATCAGTAACAATTAGGCTTTAAGAGAGTTTTCATATGTCAAAGACAAAATCATTTTCAGAAATAGTAAACAGCATGATAGAAAGGCTTAAGGTCAGTCAGCCGAATCTTGATACAAAAATTGGATCCGTATCAAGAGATGTATTTATAGACATTCAGGCTGATGAGATGCAAAAACTTTACGCTTTGATTTCTGCAATATCAGAAAAGCAATCTTTTGCCACTGCATCGGGAAGAGATCTAGATTTGATAGCTAGAAATTTCGGTATATCTAGAAACTCAGGCTCTTTGTCCTCTGGGTTGATTTTATTCACGACATCCAATTTGACGACAGAGGTTTCGATTCCAGAAGGAACCGAAGTATCTACAAGATCTGGTATATCATTTAGGACCATCGGTTCATTTGTTATGACCCCAAGTCAAAAAAATATATATTCCGGAAATGCTACCAGAGTTAGGGCCACACTGAATAGAGCTGGCATAAGCGATCAGTACGCAATAGAAGTTCCGATACAGGCAGTTACAAGGGGTACTGCATCGAATGTAAGCTCATTTCAGATAAATCAAAATGGCGGCCCACTAGAACTTAATGCGATTAACAGCCAAGCGACATCCGGTGGAGCAAACTCAGAGTCGGACTCTACATTTAGGGCTAGAATCTTCTCTCTTTTTAATGGATCAAATACTGGTACATCCATTGGGTATAAAAATGCAGCACTTGGAACGTCTGGAGTTACAGACGCTCTAGTTGTAGAGCCTGGAAGCTCTCTAATGCTTAGGGATGGATCGGAGGTTATAAGCAGCGATGACGGAAGTCTTTCGGTAGTAAACTCTGGGACTGGAGGAAAGGTAGACATATATGTGCTTGGATCAAATTTAATTCAGGCTACAGAAAGTTTTGTATTCAGAGATAAAAGTTCTGATGAAAATATCTCGGATGATAAAAATGATATAATTTTAGGCTACTCTGGGATAGATCTAAATAAGACTAACTTGCAAAGAAGAATGGAGGCGTATAAGTCTGGAGCATTTCCTTTGCAGCCTGCAAACTCAATAATCTCAGTTCAAGGAAGCCTGTCTGGCGTTTTTGTAGAAGATGGATCTGATAATGCAAACTATAGGCTAGAAAAAGACTTAAATCCGGATACCGGAGGAAGCCCTTTTGGTCAAGATAAAATAAAGTTTATTTCAAACAGAAAATTTGTTTCTGCTGAACAAGTAACGAAAAGCAAAACTGCTTCTGGTGATAATATAAAGTTTTTTGGATCTCCATCGATAAATTCTGTTTATCAGAATATATTTATTTCTTCGGAAAAAGCAACGGTTGACTCAAACGATAAATCTATAATAAAGCTTAGAAATAAACACATTGTATCGATAGATTCAATAAGAAACGAAAACACTGGAGAGCAATATTCTTATCAAGAGTACAACATTGAAGAAGAATATGATTCATTCGCCGCAATAAAAATATCTGGCTCAAAACTGCCGACCAAGGGTGAGGTTGTATCCGTATCCTATACGTTTAGCATATTTTTTGACAAGAATGTAAACTTTCAGTCTGATACAAATTATTATTTAAGCAACAAAGATATATCTGATAAAATATATTGGGGATCGAATGATTATCTGGAAAGAGAAGCCTCTTTTGTTTCTAGAAACTCAGATAATTCAAATTTTATAATTGATTCTTCTGAAAACGTAGAAGATGTTATTAGCGTTTACAGTTATTCATCAGAGCAAGACTTAGTCGTGGAAGAAGATGATATTGGAAAGTTTGTAGATGTTCAGAGTCAATTAAAAAATATAATTTCTGCAAGAAGATCAGATGGTCTAGACTTCTCGGTGGGATCAAAAGATTTGTTTATAATGAAAAACATGAGACTTTACATTCCTCCTAAGTCAAACGTAGCGTTGGGGGAGCTTATAGATGTAGACTTCAATAGAGTTGATTTCTTCAACCTTGAGTCTGGAGAGGGCTCTTTTTACGAAAACAAAATAGTTCTCCCTAGTGACAAAGCACTTGAAGACGAGGGTTTGCTGCTAAAGATTCAATCTATATCAAACTCATTTTCAAATATATTTATAGACTATATATCCAAAAAAGGGAATCTTGTAAGCAATATTGAGCTTAGCTCAATGCCAATACTCGGATCTCCTCAGAATAATTTGCTGTTTAGATCATCTGGATCTGTAGTAGAATCATCATATCAACCCACAGAGTATGAGTATGAGTTCGGATCAATATCTTCAATAAAAAGATTTTCTCCATCTAGCCTAAAGATGACTGTGGAGTCGCCATTTGCGAGTGGGCTAATAAGATTTTCAGGAACAACTCTCTCAAAGATAATCGCAGAAGTGCCAGGAAGCTTCTTCGACGGCTCTACTTTTGATCTATCGTCTGTCATAAAGTCATTTGCCGGAACAAATTTCGTTCCAAGTACAATGAGAGTTTGCAAAATTTCTAATTTAAAATTAGATGGAAGCAATTTAGATGTGATTGGTTATAAAATAAATGATAACATATATGATGATAAGATAGCTATAAATGACGCATCCATACCGACTTATGGCTTTGGAATTGCAGACACTGATAAAAACAACTCCATATCTTTTTCATCAGGAAGCTTATTCGAAGTAGAGGTTTATATAGAAGATCAGGGTGACTCTGAAGATGTCGAATTCATTGAATCTGGAGATAAATATACTGGAAAAATCTACTCAAGAATAGATTCAATAGACATTATATCTGGATTTAGAGACAACCAAGGCGTTCTTTCTGGAAGTATATCTATATCCAGAGTTGATAAGCCGGAAGAGAACTCTTCTTACTTTTGCGATTATGATTTCAAGTCTCCAATAGATGGAGAGAGGATAACTGTAAACTACACGATGAACAGATTAGTCATTGATGCTACAAAATCAATAGAGTCGGTTAGAGCTGTAACATCTGATGTTTTAGTAAAAGAAGCAGAGGCTATAAATATCGACTGCAGTACCCTTATTGTAGTTTCCGATGAATTAACAGAGTCAAAAGATTTGGTTGCAGAGAATGTTCAGAATCAGATAACAAATACAATTAATGTTACTCAGTTAGGAGGTTCTATATCTGTGTCGAGTATAATATCTTCTGGGTCTACCATAGCTGGAGTAGAAGCGATATCTGTAAATAAATTTTGTGAATCTGGAAACGAAGAAAAACTCTCTTTTATAAAGGCTTTAGATAATCAGACAATCGTTCCCGGAACGATAGATGTCAAAGTAGTATCAAGAAGAAATTTTTTATAGGATGAGAAATGGTTTTATCTCCAACTAATTTTGCCGTTCCAAATAGTACAACGCTCAAAATTTTATTTAATTTAAATTTGTCAAAAGAGATAACCTCTGAAAACATACAGGTCGAAGCCCTAGAAGGAGGCCTGGAAGATTTAAGGGTTAAAGATGTGTCTGTATCGGGCAGACTTCTTGTTATAACAACTAACCCTCAGAGTAGTGGGGGTTTTTATAAGATAGTTTTAAAAGATTCGGAATTAAAATTTCAATCTGAAAAGGGCTCCGTTTTATCCGACACAAAAAGATCGCTATATTTTGAAGGTTTCAGAAAGTTTAATCCTATTAAAGATAGAATAGTAAACAAAATAACCAAAGCTTATTCTAAAAATAACTCAAACATATCCAGAATTATCGATGTTCATGCAGAAGAGTTATATGAAGCTCAAAGGTCTATTGGGCAAACCTTAAATGATAACTATATAAGAGTTTCGGTAAAAGATGAAATAAGAAAAAGAAGCTCGTCTGCAAAAGATCAGCTGTCTCATGAAAACTGCTTTAGAGTAAAGAGAGTCTCTCTTTCTCCACGGGGAGTAAATTTTGGGAACAAAAAAATTATTTTATCTAATTCAGACTACAGATCTGTTGATGATAATGAAGTTATATCCCTCCAAGAGGTTTATTCGAAAAGAATAGTGTCTGGGGAGAAGTTTAAAAAGTTTGGACGTGGATTCGTAATAACCTTAGGAGAGGAGCAGGTAATAAAGGTTCTCTCTATAAAATTTACAAAACAAGAAGATGTCGAGGATTGCGACGGAAACATCGGAACTGAGTATCCCTTAAACGTCATAAAGTATGGAATTTTAGACAATTTTTATGACAAGAGTTATGCCTATTCTAGGGCAGATATTGGCAAAAATCAAATTTTCATCAATGACTTTGATTTTGATCACGCTGACGGAGATGAGATATCTGTAGAGTATCTATATAAAGATTCGTCTATTATGCCAGATTTAGATTCTTTGTCTATATATTATGTTGATCAAAAAAACTTCGAGCCACTACCTTTAAACGCAGAATCTTTTGAGCTAGAGAAAGGAAACGTATGTCTTGAGGACGGAAGCCTTCCAGTGAGATCAGGAATATCTTTCTTTAAAGACTTCTCGAATAAAGATGATAAGTATTTTACGAAAGAGCTTGGATCTTCTGAAAAAATCGGAGATTATTACGTAGATTATCAGGGTGGAGTCGTAAATCTTTTTGGAGATAATGGATCCGGAATAGAAGAAGATATAATTTTAGCAAGCTACAAATACAAGAAAGATCTTGACCTAGATCGTGACTTTTATGTTGACAGAAACTTTAATTTGTTCATTAATTATTATTCAATTTATTTGGGGAATAAGATTAATATAGAGTACGAATACTCAAATGTGTTTGCCGAAGGAATTCATTATAAAAACTCAACAAACTTAGAGGAAATAAAAGAGGCTGTAGGCAGTAGATTCTCCGACTTTTTTACAATTGAGACGAATAACCACCCTGTGACAGAAGTATTTAGAATATTTAACAAAACAACGGGAGAGGTATATCAACCCGTTAGCATATTCCAAAATAAAGTTAGATTTTCTGCAACTAAAAGCCCTCAATTTTTAACTGTAGAAAAAGAAGTTGTTAAATTTTTAAAGAAAAATAACGAAAACCTGTCTGTATCAAATAAGATACCTGAGGTAATCGGGTCCTCCAGGGTGTCGTCGTCAAATGATAATGTGATTTATTTTGAGCCGATAGAGTATACTCTCGGCTCAGGAATTACATTTTTTGCAAAATCTTTAGATAGAACATATGAGCTGAAGATATCCTCTTTTGTTTATCAAAATGGAAGAATAATAGGTTGCAGGTTTTCTTCTAATTCTAATTTTATATTTAATGAAAGAATTTCTATATTTTGCAATATATCCCAAATAAAGCTTTCCGAGTCATCAATTATGGGCTCTGAAAATTTTATAGGAAATCACATAAACACCAGTCTGTCTCTTAATTCGGATACGTTCACCAGGGAGTTGTCTGTAGATGATGAGGAAAAATATAAAAATTTTGGAGATTACAGAGTTGATTACAGCGGAGGCTTTATATATGCATCAATCAATGACTCTGAGCCTGGCTCGTGCTCTTACAGGTATGGTTCTTTTAATTCTGTAAACCCAAGAATAATGTCTATTGACGACATAGGGTATTCTGATTACGAAATGAGCTATACAATGGATGGACAAAAGGTTGCCGTTTTGAACATACCAAAGTCTATTGAGTCTGAGGTTAACGACTCCACATATGACTTTAGGGACAACTCGTATAAAAAATCTTTAATTGTAAATGAAGACAAAACTATATTGACATCAAAAGCGCATTACTCCATAAGATACATGGATTTAAAAGATAACATAAATAATTCTTCTGAAAATAAATTTGATCCAAAAAAGCACTCTTATCAAAAAAATATAATTGATTTAAAAGTAACGGAAAAGTCTAAATTTGAGACATCAGACCAAGGTTTTGAGATAAAGACAAAGCTTAACTCAGATAAAATCTTTAAAATTTTAAAATCATCAGACGGATCTGTTTTGTATTCTAACGGAAATCTAACTAAGCTTTCCTTTGTTTCTAGAAAATCTATATCTGATTTATCATCAACAAAGATTTACCTTTCGCCTGATGAAATATCTGAAATAGACGCCGAAGACAAGGTATATGAAGATGGAGTCTATCACAATATAACTTCTATAAATCATATTTCAAACTACATAGAGGTGGAGTCCGAGAAAGAAATACTTTCCGGAGATATAGTTAGAGCTTTAGGTGAGTCAGATGACAATGGAAAGAAAAAGATTCTGGTTCCATATGATATGATGAACTTCATAAGCACAAATGATTATTATGAAATTTATTATTTTGAAAGCGATGGAGTGTTGGCAGGAAGCACAGTCTTCGTGGATTATGACTTAGGCCCTCTTTTTGTAGGATACACTTATGTAAAAGATGACGTAGAGATATCTTATCAATACGGAGACAACAGTTTAGACTGGAGCTCATCAGATGCTTTGGCGGAAGGTCAAGAATATTATGTTGACTATGAGTTCGGATCTTTGAGAACGGAGCTCAAAAAGAACTTTGGAGTTTTGACCGAAATTCCATTTTTTAATAATTTTGAGTTAAATGTAGATAGAGAATTTTATAGAGATGCCTTAGAGGGAACTCTGCAATCTTTTTCAAATGGGCCGATAATACCGTCCTATGAAAATTTAATCGAGAGTATAACTAATACTTCTCCGAATATAGAGGAAAGCTTTTATAGAGGCTGGATTTTAGATTCTGATTATTTATCTTCAAACAAAATAGAATACTCTGACGGACTAAGGTTTGAGACGTGCAAATACAAAGAAGGATTATTCTTCGAAAAAGAAAGCTTCGTTTCTATTTCTTCAGACAACAAGATTCCTATGTCAGAGGGAACCATATCTGCTTGGACTCAAAATGATTGGCCGGGAATTTCGAATGACGCAGACATATCTTTTGATATATACAATTGTGGAAATGAGAAGTATTTATACCAAAAAGATTTTGTAATAAGGGTAGAAGATAACTCAAGAATATTCCTTGAAGACAAAGGTATTCTTTTGCAAAATTACTCTGATTCTAAAAAAAGCTTTGCAATCGCATCAAAGAAGATGCCTCTTTTGAATCCTGGTTGCGATATAGATATAGATTTTGAGTTTAAAATAAACGACTCTTATGAATACAGATATGACTTAGGAGAATTTTTTAGCTTTTCCGTAAATGACTCCAATAAGATTATAGACTTTGAAGTTACGGCAAAATACATTGGAAATTTAAATCCAATAGAGTTTATTATAAAAGATATAGACTATGCTGACGCCCCAAAGATAAGCTCTAGGGTTCCAACAATATCTTGCAAATGCGTCTACCCCGACGCAAATGAAATTTTTGGATTTTTATCTAAAAAAGTCGAGATATTATTCGACAAAAACATTATGCTTGCACAAGAATTCTCAGGAAGTTTTGAAGTTGAGCAAAGGCCATTCTACCTTCAAGATAATTCGAATGGAATATATAGGGTAATAAATTTTATAGATAAATTTGGAAATAGCTCAAATACAAAGTTTGACGGAGAAATAAAAGGAGTGATTGTAGAGAGAAATCCTGTTTTTTCAAGCAAATCTATAACTAGAAAGTTTGTATCCAAAGACTTCTTGATTCCAAATTCTTCATTTAAAATATTTTGTGGTGCAATAATACCCAAAACCAACACTAGCTCGTTTAAAGTTAAGCCAAATTATAAAAATGGAATTCTTTTTGACATAGCAAAGTCAAATAAAATAAAAGTTTTTGTAAATCCAATAAAAAATATAGTTGAAATATCAAAAGGATTTTCCAAAGATAAGTCGGAATTCTTTTACTCTGATTTTTATAAGAAAGAATCTCTTTCTTCTTACAGACCTAATGTGAGTTCTAAATTTTTAAAATATATCTCTGACTATACAGGATTAAATTTTTCCATTCTAAACAATGATAATAGATCTGATATATTTGTATCTAATATTAAATATGATTTAAACAATTATATTAAGCCAAATGATATATATATTGGGAAAAACTCTATTTCTCCAAAAGATTCCAGCTTTACAATACTTGGAGACGACGAATCTTCATTTGGGCTCCCTTCTAAATATCTTAGCGAGAAAGGCGTTTTTATATTTAAAGATGAACTCAGAAAAGATGATTTCTTTAATCCGTCAAAAAGTAACTGGTCTGTCAGGATAAAAGAAATAGATACGCTTATAATTCCAGAGTCCGTGAATAATGATGGATCATTTGAGTATGGAGAGTTTTCCATAGACGAGCCAATATCTGGAAAAATTGCAAGTGAAAATAATTTTTACAAAGCAACATTTAGCAAGAATTTAGAGCAATCTCTGTCAAATGAAATTGATATATCCATGAGGTATTCTAAGGGAAGCATCATTCGTGATGGCTGGAGTAATCTAGATAATTCTTTTCCAGAGGCAACAAATGTATTTTTAGATGGAGTTGAGACATTTTCATACTCTTGGTTTTCTAATATATCCTCAAATGAATTGATTTCAGAGGGACACTCTACATTTGTTACCTCAAACAAAACAGAGACTATATCTACAAAAGTTGCAGCCCTTACAGGGATAACCAGCTTTGAAGTTGAATCAAAAATATCTATAGATAAAACTAAATTATCTTTACCCGTATTGTCAAAAGAAAACTCATTTTATACTGGTATAAGACCAGTTGAGATATCTTCAGAATCATTGCATATTTCTTCAGAATATATAATAATAAATGGAAAAGAAGGACTTCTTGTTTCGGATGAAAAATCTGGAAGCACGATAGGCATAGCTTATTTTAACTGGAATGACAACAAGGTTTCTATAAAATTAGAAATTGATAAAAATAATAACTTATTATTTCTATACGTAAATGATTCAATTAAACTATCGAAGCCTCTTTCTTTGGCCGCAAAAACTGAATCTGCGGTATTATCCTTTGTAACAAGGACAAAGGGATTTTATTTAGGCGATTATAATTTTGAAGTTTTCTCTATGAATTACTCTTCTGAAGATCCAAAGTTTTCTGAAGATGCAGATGATAAGCTTGAGATAGGAGAAGGCTACATAGAATTTTCTTTTAAAAATCACAGAAGGTTGGCCGGATTTGATTACTCGTATGATTATGAAGAAGATTACAACGAGTTGCTTTTTGTATCCGACAAAGATAAAGTTATGGTTGAGACTTCATCGGAAGACTCTTCTTTGAGGATATTTAAAGATGGCTGGGGATACTTAAACTTTGAGGTAAAAAACTTAGATAGAGTTTACTCTATATCCTGTGACGTAAAGGATTTGAAGGAAAAGTCTCTTTCTCACATAGCTGGATCTTGGTCTATAAATGAGACTGACAACAGGATGTCTTTCTACTTTAATGGAAAAGAGGTTCCGAATGTTTATACTTTGGGATCGCAAATAGACTCTTTTGCTGATGAAAAATTTGGAGATATCTCAAAGGAAAAGATTCAAGATTCCTTCTTTTCGTTGATTACATTTTACGAAGAAGGCGTGATGAACACTACTGCGGATTCAAACTATGCTACCTCAAGTTACTTTTCTGACTCTGATATCGGAAAGTTTGTAGAGATCACAGGGTCGGATCTGTACCCAGATTTAATTGGATCTCTGGTTTACGTTCATGAGATAAACAATGGGCAGGTTATATTTAAAAACGGGATAACTGACGAAGATTTTCTGTTCACCACATCAGCTTCTGTGTCAATAAAATTTCCCCCGTCAATCGGTTTGGAGAATTCTTTATCTACAAATATTTCAGACCAAAACTTTAAGATTTATGTAAATGATCTTGAGTCCAGAGAAAAAATATCTTTAAGTGGAGATTTCGACTTCGTTTCTAATAAGGAAAGAAAGTATATTCAATTTTTAGGAATAAATGATGAGTGTAAATATTCTTCTTCTATTTCAAAATTAGACGAGATTCACATAAGAAATTATGGATTAAAATCCTATTATATCAACAGTGATATTGATATAACGAAATCTATAGAGGACGTTACTTATTTTGAAAAATATAACTTTATTATGTCTAGGATAGATACGGTTCTTCCGGAACCAATTAGTAATTCTGGAGTAGATATATATAAAGTTTTCGAAGAAAATTTAATTCCAGACTTCATAATAAATTCAGTAGGGTTGACTTGGAATATAGATATATATCACGAATTCTCCTCAAATCTCGATGAGTATAGGGTGTCTTCTTTTAATGAAGATTCCGACGGAAGACTCCTAGAGATAGATTTCTTTTCCTATAACATCGACTTTGAGTCAGGCCCAGTTATCTTAAAGATTGTAGGCGACGAAGGAGCTAAAGAAGAGCTTATAAGCATTATAAAGAATGGAAAATACTCAACTTCAAATTCATTTAGATCTATAAGCAGAATAGAGGCAAACTTAAATATAATAGATGTAGACGAAGAACCCTTTTCTGTTGGAATAAAAGAGCTTGTTCCGGTAACAAAAGATATGATGAAAATATTTAAGTATTCTGCCGGATCATTTATAGTTGGAAATTACGAAGATGATTACTCTAGTTATGATTTGACGACTGGTAAATATAATATAAGATATAACACAAAATTAGACATATCTAACAGAAGGTTTGGAGATAAAGCATTTATAGGTAACTCAAAAAACAAGGATAAACCTTGGATGGCATCAATAGAGGAGTTTAAGATCTCTAATGTTTATTATTCCGAAGGTGATGCCTATAATGAATTTTTAGCCACAAAACCTATGTGTCCTAATAAGAACACTATGTGCCTCATACCTTTTAACGACCCATATGAAATTCAACATGAATCTCTAAGAAAGCAAGTATTTTTGGGCTCCGATAATTTTAAATTTAGATTGGGCGAGGAAGATTTGTATGAAATTATGGAGTCTATAAATAGCAACATTGGGTTTGTCTCAAAGCTAGTAGCCTTAGGCATATCTAGAGATGTTGCTCAGATGACATTTATAAAGTGTCACAAAGCTGAATCGGGACCGATATTTGATATATCTAACTTTAATCCAAACAGAATGAGCAAGGGTAATAGACCGGGCCCAACAGATAGCTTTTCTGGATCTCTAAAAACTATAGGTAGCGGAATAGAGGTTGATTCTTCTAATAAAATAATGCACGAAAATGAATTTTCCGTAAACACTTGGGTTTCTCCATCTTTTGATTCTGAGACAAATGATAGGTCTCAATACATTTTTGCGGCATCAAATGTTTTGGAGTCAATAGTTAGGGCGAAAAATAACGTCATCACTCTTCCGCAAAAAGCTTCTTCGATCCTTAGAGTGGAAGCTGTAACTAAATCCGGGAATTTATTCTTAGAAGATGAAAAGCTGTACGGAAAATATAATATCACGGGAAAGACCGGAAGCTCTTTTGACTTTTCGGATAAATCTGATTTGCTTGGCAATGGAGATAGAATCAGAATATTTGAAGGCCTATCTGATCCAAACGCATATTATAAAGTTTACTACTCCTCTATATTAGAAAAGTCTCAGCATATTAAGTTATTTATAGACAAAGATTCTCAGATAGTTCTAGACATAAAGGGTTATTCCAAATCAATAAAGCTCTCAAAAGAGTATATGTTCGACCATTTATTATGGTATAAATTTTTACTTACGTATAAAGAAGGAGAGGTTAAGCTTTTTGTTAATGGAGAAAAGATAATGTCTCACAAAGATTCCTCCTTAAACTTTTCGTCTTACTTTGGAAAAATAAACTTTATGTCAGATAATTCGAACAAAAATATATTTGATGGAAAAATATCTAGCACGAAGATTTCAAGAAAAGCAAACGGCTATAAATTAATAGGCTCTAGTCAAAAAGATATTAATTATTTAAATAAATATAGTGACAACAGAGAGTTGGCTTTGGACGAGTACACGACATATATAAATAATTTTAATTTTGAATTATCTTTATCAAATACTTTTTCTGAAGTTATAGATAAAAATTCTGGAATATTTGACTTTGAGATGAGCATATCAGACCCATTTGACAAATTAGACAAGAATTATAAGAAAGATCTGGTAGAATATTTGGTAAATAGAATAAAACCCGCACACTCTAATGCTGTAGTAAAAATAAAGAATGATAGGTGCTAAAGAGGAAATATGAGTAACAAAATATTAAATTCCAATGTCAAGAAAACAAACTTTTTTGACGGACAAAGAGTTTCTGAATCTGATTTAGATTCCAATCAGAAGTATTTCGAAGACCTTATTGCATCGGGCAATATTGATTTTCATTCTAATGGCGTTCTTAAGAAATCTTTGATGCCAAAAATATTGCTAGATACATCTAAGCCAAATTTCTACTCACCGGAAGGCTCAGACAATGACTTCGCAGGGGTAATAAATGCCAGAACTTTTGATGGTATTTCGATAAAAACAGATGCTCAGCCTAGCGAAAGAGAGTTTGGTGTAAGAATAGAGGTTGAATTATTCAACTCAGAGGCGAGAGGTAGAGAGCAGCAGGTAAAAGTTTTAGTTATAGGAAATTCATATGATCCAATTCACAAATCTGGAATTATGAATTATGAGGTTTTAATATTTGATGACAACAAGACTCTTCTTACTGAAAATCATTATACGGGTATTAGCTGCATAATAACGAATGATTTGTCAAGAGGCGCCGGGTTTACAGATTTGGGGATTGAAAAGAAAAGTAAAAATTTTGGCGGAGACATCATAATAAGGGAGTCTGACTCAGCAAAAATATTTGCCAAATCAAATAGTTTAAAAAACATATACTCTCCAAACTTCGACCTAGAGTCTATGTATGGAGAAGTATCATTAAAAAGCCAAATAAACTCAGGGCTATTTCCAACTTCGTCTTATGAAGAATTATTTATATCGTATGAGAAAGAGTCATTTTCTTTTCAGGTAGATGCCCCAATTGGAATTTCTTTTGGGCAGAAGTTTGTTTCAACCTCAAACAATATCCAGAAATTCGAAGTTCTTATGTCTGTAGATAGAAGCGCTTCGAACGGATTAGATTGGCAGGGAGACTTGGTTTTCTCCATATATGAATTGGAAAATTCGTCTGCGTCTAGGTCTGCTAACCCTCTGGATGGAAATCCAAGGATATCTCCGATAGTGGAAATATCTTTGGATCAAGAAGATTTAGAGGAAAAAGGTTACTCTTTGAAAGAAGCATTTTCGAAAATAGAAATTGACTTTTCGTCATCAAAAGTTTCTGATCCTAACTCTGGGGCGATAGAGAGGGGCGCGGCCTACGCATTTGTTGTATCTAGAAGCGGAAGCAATACTTATGGAAAAGTAAATGTTGCTGCATCTAAAAACTATTTGCTGGCAAAAAGAGAGTCTGGTCTTAAGATAAGCATAAAAGATTCTTATGATCCAGTCACTTATGAGTTTTTAGAGTTTGACCCTAATTATTCTGCCTATATATCTGATGAAGAAAAAAGTCTTTGGTTCGTTGTACATTCAGACCAAGTAGAAGTTACGTCTGGTGTAATTTATGGGCCAAACGGAAAAGTTTTTTCTATACCAAGATTAGAAGGGTACATTTCTGAGACAAAAGTAAACTTTAAGATGCCTCCAATCGATTTGGTTAGCAATAATAAAAAGAATATTATCGGCATATCATCCTCCAATAGGTTCACAAACCCCGATGTTCATCCTAGAACCGGAAACTTTGTCTATACCAGAATAGAGGACTATCCTCAGATATCAGTTTTTTTGGACGAAGATCAAACTGTAGATAGAAATAGCCTTGTCGTTCTTGGCTCTGTGAAAGATTCAAACTCCAGATCTTCAAATATTATAACTATACAAAATAATAAGGCAGGAATATTAAATAGAGATTTCATATATATTGTAAATCCAACGAATGAGATTTTATCTCAAAATATGGTTGGCAACAAAATATCTATTGATCCGAGCTTTTCAAAAGAATACATTATAAATAAGAGTGAGTTGAAAACTTATAAATATGGAGATTTTGATGGTAACGGTAGGTTCAACTCATCTGACGTAACTAGAGTTGTAGAGCTTTCAGGAAATTCCATTACCTCTGTTGAAACTCAGAGAAATATTCTAGGAGGTGCGATAGACTTCTTAGATTACCTTAGGGCAGACCTTAATGGCGATGACATAATCGGAGGAGAAGACGTAGAGCTTATAGAGCAGGCTTTGGACGGAAGAGTTAGTTTTGCAGTCGGCGAAACCTTAAGCGTATTAAAGCTAAGCTTTGAGTCTGAAGTAATATCTGATTCGGCACAAGAAATACTTTCTTCGGGGCCGATACCTTCTGCGCAGGGAGATAGCGAGATAGTTATATCTACCACAAAAGAAAACGCATTGCTTTTATCTATTGGAGATGAAATCTACTTCTCTTCTGGTGCAAACGAAGGTACGTATTACATCTCTTCGAAAGAAATAGCCTCAGATGGAATCACAGTAAGTCTCGGACTTTCAGACGAAGAAGGAAGCGTGGCGCTTCTTTTCGCAGAAGCATCCAATATCTTGGTAATATATAGCAAAAATATAACAAACTGTTTTATTGATAACGCAAGTCTTCTGAAAACTCCATTTTCTTCTACGGAAATTTTATTATTTGGAAATGAATACTTTCAAGAAAGAAATCTTGAGGTTTGTGATTTAAGATCATTTTTGGACTTCAGCTTTCAGGAGTATGAAGACAATAGCTGTGAGTGTACCTCTGAAACCCATACTTGCGGTCTTAAAAAGATTAACAACAAATATCTTCCAGGAGATCTTTATATAGATGGAAGAATAAAAGATTCTAGCGGAAATGAGTTTTCTTCTGATTATGAATTTGCGAATGTGTCTATAGATCTTCCGGTTGGAACTTTAAACGGATGTCAGGTAGATCTATATAACTCCTTTATAAAAGGAGAGGGGAGCGGCTGCTTGACGGAAACCGGATATCCGGCTATGAAATTTTCAGACGGAACTTATGTTGGGTGCGAAGATTTAGGAGAAGATACAGATTTGACTAAAGATAGGGTTAAGATAACTGGAGCTATCGCAAGTCTTCATGTGGATGCTTTCGTAGATGGTTATGAGGTAGATGGATCTTCTGATATAACTGAGACTTTTATTGCAAAAGACAAAATAGTGGAAGCTTCAAAAAATTTCATATATACAGAATTTGACAAAGCCGGCCCGCTTCTTTGGACTGCAAATAATTTTGCATCAAATTTTACATTTCTGCAGTATTCAAATGGTCAGGCGAACATAAAACTTATAACTCACTCTGCTTCATCTGCAACGACTGCTTATATCGAAAACCCATCGGAAATATCTTCTATACCAGGAGTAGAGGGCGACTTCATATATGATTTTGAAGTAAGCAGAGACACAATTCTTTGGAATGACTCCCAGCTTACGAGCGGAAAGGTGGAGTTTTATTTAGAGTTTGAGGTAAATAACGGCGGCTCAGAAAAGTCAATTCTTAGGTTGGGGTACAGGGTATCTTCCGGAAAAACAAAAGTTTTCTATTCAGGGAAAGTATATGATTCTGCTGGAGCAGAAGTATATACTTTTGATTTCGAAGAAGACTCTCCGGAAGCCGTCGGAGAAAGAATATTTTTTAGACTTAGGAGGGTTAATGACGCAGTATATGGATACTATATAAACCCATCTCTTTATGACCCAGACACGAATCCGTCTCAGGAGTTTGTTAGAATTGGACAAAACTTGCTCATTCAGCCCGGGTCAGGCTTTGGGTTAAGCAAGTTCGTTATGTCAAATGGGGCTGGATCAACAACAGGCCTAGACTTTCAGGTGATGCTTCATAAGGCTGACATACAATCTGGTTCATCTAATGCAAATGCATCTGGCAACATAACTATATCTAAAAATTATTCAACAGAGGATACTTCCAAGCTTCTATTATCCCTACCGCTTCCTTACAGTTCAACTGTAAAAATAACTTCTGCGAAGCTAAAGATGACGGCGGCGGGGTCTTCAAATGCAGGTATATTAGATCTTAGCCCGATTGCAAATTTAAATCTAAAAAACTTGGGGCTTTTTTACAATTTATCAAAAACTGATTCCACGATATCTATTGTTAAGGAAACAATCGGAGTCGTAGCTTCTGGCGACCAAATAGAAATAGAGATACTCGACTTAATAAGACACTTTCAGTCAAACTCAGGGCATTTATCCGGACAGAGCAAAGGAATATTGCTTGAGTTTGATCCATCAAACGTTACCTCCTATAGCTCTCTGACTGTCGATGACGATATACAGATAGAGTATACCTATGAAGATTACACGACAGGAGTCGTGTTTCAAATCGGTGTTGACGTAGACCCAAGAACCGGGTTAGCTACATTTAAAACAAAAAATGTTTTATACGATTATGGTGACAAATCAAAAAGAACAAGAGTTAATTTTGGCGTTCATTTGAAGAAATCTGGATTCAAAAATAAAGATATAGAGGTAACCACAACAGATCTGCAAAGAGTTAAATACGGAATAGGGTCTTGTATCGATGAAGATGCCTTGAGAACCGAAGAAATTGCAGATTGCTACTTTGTAGTTGGAGCAACTGATGGATCTACATTTGTAGAAGGGCCGTTTTCTTGCGCCTATGCTCCAAACGGATCTCAGTATTCTTCATCTTCGATAGAAGAAATAGCCGTAACTCAAAACGCAGGAAAGTTCTTCTTCGATGGATTTGAAAGCCCAGTACTTAACCTTACTGAGGGAGGGCTTTATGTCTTCGACGTTTCAGATGCTAGCATGAATCCTTCTGGAACTCCTATAGAGTTGGCTTTCAAATTAGACGGAGGGGTGCAGATTGTTGACGACTATACCGAGTCCGGAGTTGCTGGGACTCCAACCGCAGAGGTGGTTTTTAAGGTTCCTGCATCTTCAGTTAATATAATATATTATGACAAATCAGGAACAATAACTGATACGGGTATTTTATCTTCATAACTTTTCTTTATTCGGTAAAATTATATAATAAAGAGAGTTCGTATGAGAATAAGAATAAAATCTATGCTAGGAGGTCACGCCTCCTGGTCCATAGTTATGAGAGCCTTAGCCAGAGAGTTATCTTGTCATGGTTCGCTATATTTGGAGTCCATAAATGGCACAGAAGATCTTGACGATGATCTTTTAGATAGAATAAAGCCTTGCTTTAATTCTGACTTAGATTTAGCCTACACTATGCCTGAAAACTTCAAAACTAGATTTTTGTCAAAATCAAAAGTTAAGGCAGCAATATACAACTACGAAAGCTCTCTTTTGCCTGAGTCATGGAGAGCAGCCCACAAGCATGTGGACTTAGTTCTTCCTTCTTCTAACTATTGCAAAAAAGTATTCATAGACTCTGGATTTCCAGAAGAAAAGATACTTGTCGTTCCTCATGGAATAGATAGTCTAGAATATTCTGGAGAAAAAAAGTGCGAAGATATAGATGAAAACTTATTTAACTTTATAAACATAAGCATCCCTCATCACAGAAAGAATCTTGATAAACTAATCGAAGCTTATTTTTTAGAATTTAGACATGACGAAGGAACTTGTCTTAATATAAAGACAAAGATTATAAGTCCAAAAAAATATTTTGAAGTTAACATATTAGATGTAATTAAAAGAATTCAGAGAAAGTTTAGCAGAAAGACTCCGAAGTTAAATATACTGACCAAAAGATATGACTCAATGTACCCGCTCTACAATGCCTCTGACGCTTTTGTTTCGGCTACATCAAGTGAGGGGTTTGGAATGCCAATGCTTGAGTCTATGGCGTCAAATACCCTTGTTGTGTGCCCCAATCAAACTGGGCAGTCTGATTTCTTAAGCAAAGACAACTCCATTGATGTCTCGGGAAGATATATATCAGCTCCAAAAGAATACCAATACTGGAGGGCTTCTCCTGGAAGCAAGATATTTATGCCAGATTTGGAGTCCCTAAGAGAATCAATGAGGGCTGCCTACAGCGGCGATAACTTAACTAAAATTTCCAATGCGAAATATGACTCAGAAAAATTTACTTGGGCTAGCGCGGCTAAAAAGATATTGGAAATATTATGAAAAAAACATTTGACTCAAATATAGATAAGTTTAGCAAGCTATCGGGTTTGTCTAGGGTGGGCAAATCTTTGGCCATTAAGAAAGGATCTGTAATTGAGTTTGAATCAGATTTATCGTACTCTACAAAGGTTTTTGTCAGACTTGTAGTTAGCTGCAAAACTGGGTTTTCCGCTATCTCTGTAACCATAGGGGAGGCAACGAAGTGTGTAAAGGTGGCTTCGAGGCAAAAAAAAGAGGTTTCTTTGGTTTTTGACCTGAATGATTTTTTGGGCGTAACAAAAATAAAAATAGAGTCTAAAGAAAGAAGGTCGAAAGCTTTAATTGATAGAATTATAGTCGGAACAGAGTTTGAGGAGAAAAAACTAGCTGAAGCTAATTATGATCTAAATGACTCTCAAAACCGTATAGCGTTTGTAATTCCCTACTCCATATATGGAGGCGCCGAAGTTTATCTAAAGAACTTTTTAGAATTTTGTAAAGATTTAGACTACAAAGTTATTTGCCTAGGAAATAATATAATTTCAAATTATATACCAAAAGAAAAATTAATAATGAGCTCTTTAAGCAGAATTTCTGATACCCTAATAAAAGGCAATTTTAACATAGTATGTTTTTATAACTCAAAGAGAGTTTATGACAGGATATCTCATTCTAATAGGAGCTTTAAATTAGTTGAGATATACCATAGTGATTTTGAGTGGTCAGATTCAATGTCTAGTCTAAAAAATCACAACGTCGATTGGATTATTAGGGTTTCAAATAAGGTTGGAAGTCATATAAATGGAATAGATAAAATCTCATCCATCATAAAGCCATCTATAGATTTCAATAAGTTTTTGCCAAGAAGCAGAGATAAGAATCTGATAGGTACGGTAGCCAGATTATCAAACGAGAAAAATTTAGATTATCTAATAAAGCTAAAAGAAAATATGCCGGGTAAAAACTTTGTGGTGTTTGGAGATGGCTCGAGTGAGATCAAAGCAAGACTAGAATCCAAGGGGATATCCGTCAGAGGGTTTTATGACAATATGGAGGAGCACTATAACTTCGGGGCGTTTGTTCTTCCTTCGGACAAAGAGGGGCTTCCTTTAACTATAATAGAATCTCTTTCTTGCAATATACCGTGCTTCGCAAAGGATACTGGAGGGATATCCCAAATTTTATCTAATCTAAATTATGACTGGGAACTATCCGGAAATCCAGAGGAAGATTCTTTTAAGATTTGCAATTCAATAAACAAAAACTTTAATTTTAGAGATATCATCGAACCTGATTTTAACTCGAGAAAAGCTAGTTCAAAGTTTGTGAATTCTATTTTATATTCAGATAAAACAAATAAGGTGTGGTCGACTGAATTGGATCCCAATAAATACTTTGACGGAATATATTGCATAAATTTAGATGGAAGAAAAGACAAGTGGGCTAAGTCCAAGAGGAAATTCAATAGGTGGGGTCTTAAAGTAGATAGATTTTCTGCAAAAGGACCTAAAGACTCCGAGGTTGATTACTATTGGAAAAAGCTCAACTACTTGGAGCCAAATGAATCAATTAGAAGATCTAGAAAAGAAATGACGAAGATAGGCGAGGTTGGATGCTTCGTTAGTCACTTTAGCATAATAAAAAAAGCAAAAGAGGAAGGAAAAAAGAAGATATTGATATTTGAGGATGATGTTATCTTTAGCAAAAAATTTGACAAGGATATTCGTTTTTTAAAGATATTACAAGATGACTGGGCGATGCTATATTTTGGAGCATCACAGTACGACTGGAAGGGCGTCAGGCCTCATTCCAATAAGTTTTACTATTCTAAGAATACTGATGGAACCTTCGCATACGCGATAAACTTAGATTACTATGACCAAATATACGAAGCCCTATCTCAAGTTTCTCATCCAATAGATTGGGACTATAGAATTGGAGTTCAAAATATTTTGCCAAAAAAATGCTATACTTTTTTCCCTAATTTGGTAATAGCCGACGTATCCGACTCAGACATAAGGGGTAGGAGGAATATGCGTGATCAGGCAAAAATTCTAAAATGGAGGCTTGAGGACTATGAAGTTTAAAATAATAACTTGCGTTACTACTTACAATAGAATAAATTATCTTTCTCGTTTTTTTGAATCTTGGAAAAGAACAAAAAGTGATAAGTATGATCACAAACTTATAGTTGCAGATGATGGCTCTACGGACGGAACCATTAAGTTTTTGAAGGGGGTGGAATCTGAAGAAATAAATGTAATTTACAACAATAGACTTGGCGTTGCAGGTCAGACAAATTCTCTTTTTTCTTTAGCATCTTCGCTTGGGTTTAACTACGGGTTTAAATCAGATGATGATATTTTTTTCAAAAAAAGTGGATGGGATGAGTTGTATATAAATGCAATGAATTTATCAAAATACGATCACCTGTGCTATTATAACGAATACTGGAGAGGGCAAAGGCGTAACCATATAAATAATGACTTTGTAACCGCCAAATCATGCGTATTGGACTGCATGGGGTGCTTTTGGACTTTTACTCCTGAAGTTATAAAAAGAGTTGGGCTATTTGACACCAAAAATTTTGGGTTTATGGGTCATGAGCATATAGATTACTCCATGAGATGCTGCAGGGCCGGGTTTAACAATAGGTTCGATTTCTTTGATGCACCCAGATCTTCTGAGTTTATAGGCATGTATTTGAAAAAAGATGGATATGTTCCATCTCTAAAGGGTGCGGAGCAAAAGGTGGTTCGTTTGAATCAAGATGAAATAAGGAGAAGGTGGAATATAATATTTGATGAGAATAGAATAAAAATATAACATAAACCTATAAATTGAATATACTCACCTTAACAATGGAGAGTATATGAAAATTTTATCTAAGAGTGAGTCATTTGACGCAATAAAAAGTGAGTCATTTGAGAAGAAAATCTTTCTTCAGTTTTCTGCAAGTTGGTGCGGCCCATGCAAAGTATATATGGGCAATATATCTAAAATAGAAAATGATTTTTCAAATGAATATATTTTTTATAAGATAGACATAGAAGATCATCCTAAATTAACAAAAGATTTTATGATAAGAAGTGTGCCGCAAACGGCAATAATCCAAAATGGAGAAGTTTTGGAGCAGTTCGTCGGAATGAAATCAATAGATGATTTGAAAGTAATTTTAAAATGACAGATGACATTAATCTTTCAACCTTAGGAGGCAAGGTGGGCGAAGAATCTGTAAATCACCCAGAACATTACGGGGGCAAAGAAAATCCATATGAGGCGATAAAAGTTATTATGGCGTGGGATTTAGATTTTTGTTTGGGCAATGCAGTTAAGTATATATCCAGAGCAGGAAAGAAAGACTGCTCTAAAGAGATTGAGGATTTAGAGAAAGCTGTTTGGTATTTGAAAAAATATATATCCTCTAAAGTAAAAAAATAAGTATAATTAAAGAATCATGTATGCCTTATATCTAGCCAAACAATCTTATATGCCAAGAGAAATAGAGTTGTTCCATTGCGCTTGGTCCAAAGGTCACAAAATTTTTCACTCTTTATGCGAACAAGCTGGGCTTCAACCTATTTTGTGGGGAGACGAGAATGCTTTGTCTTACAAGTATGATATAGTATTTATAGACAGGGCGGATGGGTTAAATATATTTAATTCCAATAGAGAAAGATTAAGTTTTAAAAAATCTTTTTATTGGTGCGAAACTGTAGATCATTCTCAAAACGTAGACCTAGTAGGATTTATATCAACTGAATATATGAAGCAGTCTAAAAAAACAAATGTTTTTTGGTGCGGAAATATAGCCAATGGCGAAAAGATTTACTCCGCAAGAGAGTCATCTATCTTTTCCATGGTATTTTTAGGAAGAGTTACTAAGATAATTGCAGATAAAATTAAGATAATTGGCAAAAGCAACAGAGACCTTGTGATTTATTTAATGCCAATAACCGTACCAGATGAAAAAGGAAAAGAAAGAAATTTTAATTTTAGAGATTTTTCAGAGTATTTTGATTTACAAAATTATTTTAATTTGGAAAATTTAGTTATTTTGGAGCCAAAATCTCATTCTGAATTAAATTCATATTTAGAATCCTTAGCCCCTACATTTGGATTCGTTCCATCTATATATAGTTTAGATTACCCAAAAATGCAACTTCCCTCTTCTTCAAAAATATTTGACTATTATGCAGCAGGTATAAAACCTATTGTCGAGTGGAATGTTCCGGAGTTTTTCATGCCCTTTAATAGTGTATTTAAAAAAAAATTAAATTTAAAAAATTCGCCTTATAGCAAAGATAATGTTTTGAAATATTCTAATGATAAGTTATATTCAGACAGTAGAGCTTTTAAAATATTGGAGAATTTAAAGTGACTTCTTTTGAAGATAATAGAATTAAAGTAAATAAAAAAATGTGTATGGATGAAAAATATATATTTAGAACAAATACGTTATTTTTTGATGATTCAGAAAATAAAGATGAGTGGCAAGACGAAGTATACTTGAAAGCAAGGAATCTTTCAGAAGAGGGGAAACTTTATAAAATTTTCGATTTTGGGTCCGGATCAGGATTTAAGTCTATTAAATATTTTTCTGAAGATAAATATAAAGTTTTTATGTATGACTTTAAAAAAACTATTGATTTTGCAAAAGAAAAATATGAAAATAAAAAAAATTTAGAATTTATATCTGTAGAATCAGGATTTGACGAGTTAATAGAATGTGATATTATTATAATGGCAGACGTTATAGAACATGTAATTAAACCAAATGATTTAATTGATATAATTTTAAAAAATATTAATTTTAAATATTTAATTATATCCACACCCGACAGGAGTTTTCTTCATGATGAAAATTCTGAACATTATTATGGACCCCCAATAAATCCTCATCATATTAGAGAGTGGAACTTTGGGGAATTTAAAAATTATTTTTTCAATAATTTTAAATATTTGGAAATTTTAGAGCATTATATATGCAGTAAAAGTCAGGGATGTCAACTTATAGTTTTAAAAAATAACAATCTATAAAACATAAGGTTCTAATAATAATTTTTATTTAGAAAGAACATAATAAACAATAATTCGCAGAGTTTAAATTTTTCAAAAGTTAAAAAATAATGAATAAAATAAACCTAAAAATAAATAAAAAATTTGTTAAAATATTTTTAAAAAATAATAAAAAAATATTTGCAAAAAATAAAATTAAATTTACTTTAAATAAAAAATCAGTAAAAACTATAATTGTAAATAATCATTTAATTTTATTAAATGATAACTTTATTAAGATTATAATAAAGTTACAAAATCACAAAAATATTGATTTTGTTTTCAATAAAGAAATTTTGATTTCTTTTAAAAATAATAATATAAAAATAACCGATAGAATGTGTGCTGATAAATTTATTACAAATTATAACAATTTGTATAAAAATTCAAGCACTATAAGTAAAAAAAATAATGATAAAATAAAAGTATTGTTAGCTCCAGACGCAAGAGATTGGGCTTTTGATAATATAGCGAAAGGGATTGTTGAAAATAATCCACATAAAGATAAAATTGTTTATGACATAATGTATACTAGAGATATGGGAGCTAATGATCTTTTTCCAAATGATCATGAGTACGATTATATATATGTAATGTTTGAGGGAGAGACAAGGTTCGTAAATTCTAAAAAAATAATAAGAGGTTGTTATTCTCAGTTTTGGAAAGAAGATAAGAGTTTCGGGATATCTCGTATAGCAGATTACTTTTCGAAGTGCGCTGGAGCGGTTTTCGTAAATGACACCATCAAAAATGCGGTAGCTCCGAAGATTAAAAATAATGTTATTTTTGAGACAATAGAAGATGCGACAAATCCAAATATCTTTTACCCCATAGATGGGGCAAAAGATAAAAACTTTACAGCAATATTTGTAGGAAACACTCAAAGAAAATTAAAAAATTATGAAAAAATAGTTGAAGCCTGCAAGAAAGCGAATGTGAATTTAATTACATGCTCAAATATAGATAACAAAGAACTCGTATTATATTATAACAAAGCTGACATTTGTATAAATTTTAGTGATCATGAAGGTGGTCCTCAAACTTTTTTAGAATCAGGATTGTGCGGAGTTCCAATGGTAATAAGAGAGGGGAATGATTTATCAAAAAAAATTCCCTGTTTTACAGTTTCAAATTTTAATGATTTATTGAGAAAATTAATATTTTTAAAAAATAACAAATATCTTTGTGCACGAAAAGGTCTTTTGGCTAGATCAGCTATACTAAAAAACTTTACCTACTCTAAGGTGTCAAAAAAGTTTGGAGACCTTATATTGAAATTAAATAAAATTAAAGAGGTTACTTTGAAAAAAGATTTGACAAAAGAATTGACGGTGTTTGTAGTTTCGTGTGGAAGTAATCCAAACTATATAGACTGCATAAATAGCTTAAGAAATCAGAATTGTTCTTTCAACATAAAATACATCAAAGATATATCTCCTATGTCTAAAGCTTTTCAAAAAATGATAGATGATTGTTTTACGAAATATTATATTCAAGTTGATGAAGATATGATTTTAAATGAAAACTCTATAGAGAAAATATACGAATCAATAAAGTCTTCATCTAATGCCACTCATAGTGTTTGTTATTTGCTGAAAGACCCTCACTTAAACTTTAATCTTTATGGTATCAAAGCGTATAAACATGATGTTATGAAAAATCATCCATATAATTTAAATGTAATATCTTGTGAGGTAGAACAGTTAGGCAGGATTGAAAAATCTGGCTATAAAAATGTATTCATTCAAGAAGTTGTAGGCCTTCACAGTCCAAAGTGGACGCAGGAGCTTATTTTTGAAAGGTATTTTGATCTAATGGAAAAGTGGAAGGTTTACAACTACCACTGGATGGGAGAGTTGCCGGCAAAATTAATGCATATATACAAAAATAATCCCACAGATTTGAACTTATTTGCTTTTATGGGAGCGATGACTAGTATTTCCTCTAATGAAAAATTGCGTAATAGAGAAAAGAATTACAAAATAGAAGATAAAAATTTTAAAAGAATAAAAAATCTTATTTCGATAAAATCATTCAATCATATTAAATAGCCTTAAAGAGTAGAAATTTATGAAAAAAGTATTAATGCTAACCGATGAAAGATGTGAGAAAACAATATGAAAGATAAAATAAACTTAGTTGCTATATATATGTCGGAAGATTATAGTGTTAGTAATTTAATTAGTTTCTTTATAAAATCATTTAATGATGAAAGAATAAGAAATATGTTTTTTGATAATGGAATTAATATTTTAACCAAGAAAGACTTTGAAGCAAAAAATACAAGTGCAGAAGAATTTCTTAAAAAAAATGGGGACAGCTCAATGGTTCTCGGTATTGATCCATATGGCATAGAGTCTAAGTGCTCTATAAATAAAATGAGCAGAAAAACCATTGGCTGGATGTATGACCCCCACTGGTTTGCTAACTTTGCAAAAAATAAGCCAAGCACAATAATCCCACAGATGTTCTCCGAACCATATGATTCCACACATTTAGATCTATTAGATTACGTAATTACTCCATCTAGTATATATTTTCACAACATAAATATGACTAAGTATATGCAAAAAATTAAAGATGTTTATTATCATATAGATAAATCTTGGGAGTCAAAAATAAATAATACAAAGTTTGAAGATAGAGAAAATAAAATAATTTTATCTGGAGAAATACATCACGGATATAAGTCAAGGCTTGAATTTTCACTTCTGCCTAATAAAAATCCTAAATTTAATGACATAATACACAATCTAAAGCATCCAGGGTATAAATTTGAAAACCCAAAAGGTGTGACTGGGATTAATTATTATAATTTTCTGTCTCAATTTAAAGGGGCTATGGTTGGGCCATATGTTTACCCCATAAATTTCTTATCTGGAAAGTATATAGAGGTTTTAATGTCTGGATGCTTAGGTTTTTTTGAGCAAAGCAATATACTGGAGTCTCAACTTGGGCTTAAGGCATTTCAGCACTATATTCCAATATATGAAGAAGGAAAGATGATTGAAGATCCAAATTACTATACAAAGTGGATGAGCAGCAGTCTTGGCAAGGAAATAGCACAAAGAGGAAGGCAGCACATATTTGAAAATTTTGGAGATAAACAAATTTATAGACTTATAAACGAGATCTCAAGCTGTTACTCGTAATTTTTTAAATATCATATAAGGGGGTAATCGTGAGTAAGGGCATAGCTATAATAGGCGCAGGGTTTTATGGGTCCTATCTAGCCTTAAGATTAAGTTCCCTTGGTGTAAAAGTTACTATTTTTGAAAAAAATAATGACATTTTTTTGGGCGCAGCAACAAACAATCAGCAACGGCTTCACTTGGGATTTCACTACCCTAGATGCAAAGAAACCGCCAGTCAGAGTATTAGAGCTTTTAACGACTTTATGCTTAATTTTGGCGATTGCGTAGATGATATTGAAAAAAATATATACTCAATAGATGAAGATAGTAGAGTTAGTTTCGAAGATTACTTGACTTTTTGCAACGACTTATCGTTACAATTTCAAATTGCTGACAAAAATGATTATAGCATTTTTTTTAAAAAAAAGCAAAGTGGTGCCATACTTGTTAATGAAAAAAAAATTAATCTAAACAAAATAAGACAAAAGTTTAATTTATCTATTGCTAGAAGTAATATTTCTGTAAAATTTGGAGAATATGTACATAAAGAAAAATATTTGAATCTTATGGATAATTACGAGTATGTTATAAATTGCTCCTATAATGAGATAAATCTTTTTGATAATATTGACGCAAAATACGAAGTATGCATAATTCCGCTAATTAAGTTCAAAAAAAATAGTGTATTTTTCGATAGAAATAAAGCAGTAACGATTATGGACGGAGAATTCTTTTCGATGTACCCATCTGATAGTATTGGAACTTATACTTTATCGAGCGTAAAATATACTCCGATTTTAAAAACAAACTCAAGCATTGAGGCTTGTAATTTTATTAAGAATATAAAAAAAGATGATATACTTGATAGATGTGATCTTATTTTTGACAAAGGAAATGAATATTTAAAAATATCTGAAGGAAGCATTGTCGGTCATTACAAGTCAATAAAGGCAAAGCCAAAGTTTGATCAAATTACTGACTCAAGGCTATCTTTTGTAAAAAAGAATAACAATAGTATAACCGTATTTGCAGGAAAAATATCTTGCGTTTTTGATATAGAAAAAGCTATAATCGATATAATAAGTTAAATAAAGATAGGAGTAGTATGGATTGCATAATTGGATCAACTGGATGTATTGGAAGAACTTTAATTGAGAGCTCAAAAGAAAATAAATTTTTTGAAGTTAATTCAAAGAATATAAATAAAATATCTAAAAATAAATTTGGTACATTATACTGTGCGGCGCCTGGCGCAGAGAAATGGCTTATAAACAAAGACCCTAAAAAGGATTTGGAAAATATAGCTGCATTGTTTTCTAAAATAAAAGAGGCAAAGTTTGAAAACATAGTTTTGATATCAACAATTGACGTCTACAGAGATTTAAATCTCGAGCAGAATGAAGATGATGTCGATCATTCTATCATCGGAAATCCTAGTTATGGTCAAAATAGAAAGTTTTTTGAGAGCCTAATTAGGTCTAGTTTTGAAAATTATAATATAGTTAGACTACCTGGAATCTTCGGAAGAAATATAAGTAAAAATATTATATTTGATTTAATGAATGAAAATATGATAGAAAATATATCAATAAACTCAAGCTTTCAATGGTTTGATCTTAATGATCTATGGAGTTATATAAATTACTCTATAAATAATAATATATCTGAAATAAATTTATTTCCAGAACCAATAAATACTAAAAAAATAGTAAAAGAATTATTCCCGGAGAAAGAGCGTATGTGTCTTGGAAAAAATAACATTGAGTACAAAGTAAAGACCAAGCATTTTGATGGAGGGTATATCTATAACTCCGAAGAATCATTCTTTAAAATTAAAAAATTTGTAAAATGAAAAACTGTATATCTCTAATATCTTGTGGTAACTACATGGAGTCAGCAATTGAGTTCATTGGGGATTCTGGGATTAAAAATATAGAAGTGGCGCCATTAAACTTAATTGATTCTTGGGATAACCCTAATTATATCAAGCTAAAAAAAATAAGCAATTTAATTAGATCGTACGAAATGGAAGTAGTTTCAATTCAAAGTATATTTTTTAAAAAAGATTTAAACATATTTAAATCAAAATATGAAGCAAAAGAGCATATAATATTTGTTTCAAAAATAGCAAAAATGATAAATTGCAACTACATAGTATTTGGGGGACCTAAAGCAAGAGTTGTTGATGATAACCCAGAATCTTATTACGATGATTTTTCTGATATACTAAATAGCTTCGATGGGGTAGAGGTTGGAGTTGAGGCTAATCCAGAGATTTATTCTACAAATTTTTTAACTGACTATATCAAAGTTATGAGATTTTGTGAAAAATACAGACAAAAGCCTCATTTTGACTTTGGTTGCGCATTAGCATCAAATATATCTTTGGCCGATTCGGTCAAAGCATGTAGTGGTATACCTACAAATATCCATATAAGCTCGCCATACTTAGTCCCACCTAACGATTTTTTGCTATCTGTTTATAAAAAATATTTTAAATATTTTAAGAAAGATTCAATATTTAGTCTAGAGGCGATATTTGAATCAGAATTACATTTTCGCAACTATATTGGCAAATATATAAAAATTATAGATAAATAATAATATCAATGCGATAAATTAAATTTTTTTAAGTATAATTCTATGTAAAAAATTATTTTTTAGTAATGCTGAGCTCAAAGCAGTATTTCCATATTCTTTGCGATATATCCAATAAATCTTCGTTTATAGAAAATCTAGCTGAAACTCCATTTCCCTCTATATTTTTTTCAATCATTTCAATTCTTTTTTTGGCCTGCTCAAGCTTTCCTTTTAGATGATCAATTTTTTTCATTCTACTCTTAATATAATCTTCTTTTTTAATTTTTGACACGATAATCCCGGATTTTTTTAATATGAAGGTTTTAGTTACTGGCCACAAAGGATATGTTGGCTCTAGAATATACAATATTTTACTCAAAAATAATTATAATATTTTTGGATTAGATCTAAAAGAAGGAAAAGATTTAGTTGATTATAATTTTAGTAAAAAAATAGATGTAGTAATTCATCTTGCGGCCCTTCCATCTGTTCAGTTTTCTGTAGAGAATCCATCTTACTCGCTTAGGCATAATGTTCTTGGGACGTCTAGAGCTCTAGAGATCGCAAAGAGTTGCGGAGCGAAAAGATTTATCTTCTCCTCTTCTGCAGCAGTGTATGGCCAAAATGGAAGCCCGAACTCTCCATATGGAATGCACAAGACTATGTCTGAAATGGAGTGTAAGCTTTACTCTGAACTGTATGATATAGACACAGTATGCTTGAGATACTTTAATATATTTTCAGAAGATCAAAAATATGGTGGAGCTTACTCTACAGTAATCTCAGCATGGATGGAAATGCTTAGGCAAAATAAACCTCTTAGAATAGATGGAGATGGCTCTCAATCTAGAGACTTTATTCATGTTGATGATATAGTTTCTGCAAACTTATTTTGCATGAACTATGATGGTAAATTTGAAGGAAAGAGTTTTGATGTGGGGCTTGGAAAAGAAATATCTTTATCTCAAATAAAGAGTATAATTGACGAAAGAAAAAAAAGAATTGCCTGGAGTCATGCTTCAAATAGAACTGGAGATATAAAAAACTCTTGTGCTGACTTATCAAAAGGGCTTCAAACTCTTGGGTGGACTCCAAAGGTAGACCCAATCAAAGAATTTGAGGAGTATTTTTCTAAAAACTTTAGACTCTGATTATCGGTGGCCTATTTTAAATAGTTTTATTCAGGAGATACTATGAACAAAGAAAAAGAAGCAATGGTTGAGGCTCTAATTAGGTATTATCTAATAGAGCTTTTTAATTATAATAATACAGGAATGTTTGAAGATATAGATGCGATACTTCACAATTTAAAAAATGGTTTTTTTGAAAAAAGAGATTTTGATTATGAATCATTTGCAGATAAGGATTCCCATGTAACTATGCTTAAGGATCTACTATTATCTTATCAAAGTAATGAGGGTGATTCTCCCTCCAAAGAATCTGGGCCGCCATCCGAAGTGTGTGAAGCATGCGAGTGCACTCCGTGTGATTGCGGTTGGGGAAGCTGATATATTTGGAAATAATTTATGAAATATTTTTTTATAGTCATAATACTTATGTTTGGAAATGCGATGGGTTGGTACGCAAACAACCTTCAGTTTTTTATGGACTACTGGAAAGATAGGCCTATCCTGTCTAACGTAATTTTCGGCCTGCCTTCAGGCATCTCTTATTGGTACGCCACAAGACTTATGATGGAGATAAGCCCTGAGCTTTGGTCTGCGAGATTCATGGGAGCCGTTGTTTCGTACACAATATTTCCGATTCTAACTTGGTATCATCTAAATGAGTCGATGTTTTCTACAAAAACCATGCTATGTGTATTTTTAGCATTTTGCATCTTAATGGTTCAACTTTTTGTGAAATAGGAATAGTTATGAAAAAAGAAAGAGCAGACAGGATTGAAAAGATATCCAGGCTTATAGAGGGTGGATTTGACGGAACGATAGGCTCAGAAAAGCATCACGACGAAATACAAAAAGACCTTAGGGATAAAAATTTTGGAAATAGCTCATCTGTAGGGCACGAAGAGTCTTACTACTCAACAGAATCTTTTATAGAGGAAGTTGGTGCCGGAAAAGATGGGTATAGGAGAGACTCCCTTCTTCCCTACAGTACGGAGGGGATGCTGGACGAAGATATACATGTTTATATTTTAGATAATAAATTTTTTGGAAATATTGGCGATAGAAAATATCGTGCCGCAGCTATAGATGCAATATCCTTCATCTTTAGTCCAATTATAGGAATAGTTTCCGTTCAAATAGGAGACAAAGAAGAGAAGGCCGGAGGGTTGAGGGCGAAGGGTGATTACTCTATTTCTAAAAATATATTGATGTCAAATATCTCAAAAATTATAGATGATAGAGGTAATTTTTTAAAAGAAGAGGGGTTGTTTAGGACTGCAAAGCCTAGCTCTGAAAAATTAAGCAGACTTAATATTCTTAAGAACATATATTCTTCTTCTATGGACTATCTCGTAGAAGGAGATGCCGTAAGGAACATATATAACTTAGAGAAAAAGATAAAAGAATACCTGTCTTCTTCTGAAAAATTATCGGAAGACTCCGAGGAATATGAGTCAGAATTAAAAGAGCTGAACGAAAGCCTTGAGGTAGAAAAGAAAAAGCTGGAAAATAATGATGAAGCTTTGAGCGAGAGCTTCTTCTCAGACGAAGACTATCTTTCTGGAGATCAAATATATTTTTTAGAGCATTTATTAAAATCTTTAGAAAAATCAAAGTTGCCATTTTTTCTATATATTTATGACCCAATAGGTGGAGAGCAGATATCTTTTAACGGAATAAAGCATGATGCGATCCACATAATGAATGACAAGAGGTCTTCCGATAAAGAAAACGTTACAGACTTAGAAAACTTAGGCTCTCTTAAAAAATATGATTCTTCAAATAGAAAAAGCAAACACAACCCTCAGGCTTACCATAATATGGGGAGAGCTTACATGTCGCTGTACCAATCTTTTATGGGTGGGTTTGGCTTTGCTGAATTAATGATTCGTTTATTGGAAAATTCCGAAAACATAGATTTCGATTCTTTTTCAGATAAAGCAGGATCTGTAAATCTAAGATCTATATTCGGAAAGGGTTCTGGTCATAAATCAAAAATGAAACACCTTGTGATGGATTTCATTAAAAAATATATAGTTGTAAGATATAAAAATTATGTAGATAAAAGCCCATTTATAGATCAGAATTGGACTTCAGATAGATTTCAAGATTTATTCCAAGCAATAGTTTTTAACACAATAGCAAAAGGAGATCTGTCTCTTTTGTCAAAAAATGAAAAGAATAGTTCTGAAAATAAAAAAAACAGAATTATAGATTTCGAGGTAGGCTCCATAGATGAATTCTTTTCTGATTTAAATAGAAGCCTCGAAGTAAATATTAGCGAAAGCTCTACCGTAAATGGGGATAGCCTTCAGGGTAAAATAATTGAGCTTTTAGAGATTACATCGAACAAAATAAATATAATATTCTATAACTTTGTAAATGAGCTAAATGACGGCAAGGTTGGGTCTAAGCTTTATAATGAAAAAGCAGATAGGTTGCTTGAAAATGATGATAAATTTTCAAAAGTTTTAAACGAAGAAGAATATCTTGAAGATATGAGATTCAGTCAATCTGCTAAAAATTTTATAGAAGATATAAAGTCAAGGCCAAAATTAGATGGATTGATAAGAAGAAGACTCAGATTCATTTCAAAAGGGCAGGATGTTGTTTATTGCTTCATCAGACTTCAGGCAAAAATCTGAGCCTAAAGATATTATTTTTTGTTTAAAACAAAAGCGTTTAGTTTTTCAGCAACCTTAAACATATCTTCTTCTGATATAATTTGCGCTGAGAACTCAACCAGAGGCTTCCCATTAGACTCCCTCACTCTATTGTTCTCTATATGATTTCTAAAGGTCATCTCATTTTTTTCTTTAATTAGCTGATGCGCAAGATAAAGCAACTCTTGCCTTATAAGATCTTCAGTTTTTTCATATGTATTTTTAGACATTTTATTTTCCCCTTTATGCATTTGTATGTATATAATACAAGTATAATTGTATTATATAAGAATAATACTTAAAAATATTTCATGGAGAGATAAATGATTACGGCAATTGGGGATGTAATGAGGGAGGCCTACACTAGAGGCTGGATAACAACAAGAGATGGGAATTGCTCATTAAGAAGATCTGAATCAAATATACTATATATAACTCCCGGCGGAGTTAGAAAAAATATAATATATCCAGAAACTATAGAGAAAATAAAAATATTAAAGAGATCTACTTCTTCGAGAAATCCAGCTCACAATACTGAGGTTTTGGACACAGAGTGTTTGAAGAATCCATCTGGAGAGCTTCAGATGCACTGGCTTCTTCTTAGAAATCATAAGAGGACTAGAAGCGTTCTGCATCTTCATCCAACGTACATAGTGGCGGCGATGCATGCCGGACTAGACTTAAAGGATATCTCAAAAGATTTTCCCGAAATATATAGATACACTAGAGTTGGCCCAAATGTACCTCAGGTTCCACCGATATCTGACGAGTTGGCCAGACTAACATCAGAGTGCTTTGACTGCAGTCTTAACGGAACCACCTCATATGATGTGGTTGGACAAAAGGGACATGGGGTTTGCTCGATTGGAAAGAATCCCTGGGATGCTTTTGAGCACATAGAGAGGTTGGAGCATATATGCAAAATAGTTTTAGCCAGCAAATAAAAAATGACCTGAGTGTTTCGTTATTAATTTTAAAAAACAAAATTTTGGAGATAAAATATGATCAGAAGTGACAAAAAAAGAATATACCTAATAGATATAGATGGGACGGTATGTGAAGACATACCAAACGAAGAATCTCATAGATTTTCAGAGGCCTATGCAATACCGGGATCTCTAGATAAAGTTTTAAGGCTTAAGGAGGGTGGAAATATAATTACATTCTTTACAGCAAGAACCCAAGACCATTCCGAGGTGACAGAAGACTGGCTTAAACTGCACGGATTTCCATTTGATTCTGTTTGCTATGGAAAGCCGAGATCCAAAGAGGGATATGTTTATCATTGGGCAGACAACATGCCTGTCGAAAGCTCATTTTGCCCCTATGGATTTGTAGACGATGAATGATATATCTATAGTTGGCATGGGAGTAGTAGGATCTGCGGTATCCAAAAGCTTTAAATCTAGGGGTATAGACCATTATTGCTATGACAAATATAAGGCAATCGGCGAGATAGACAACATACTTTTTTCAAAGCTAATAATCGCCTGTCTGCCAACTCCAAATATTGAAGATGCAATGTATGATTTAAATGAGATATACAGCCTTCTTGACTTTCTAGAGGAAAGCTATTATTCTGGAGAAGTCTGCCTAAAAAGCACAATGGTTCCCGGAACTACGAAAAATTTTGATGAAAAATATTCTTTTAAAATATATAATTCGCCAGAATTTTTGTCTGAGAGGACCGCGCAAGAAGACTTTAGCAACCAAGATCATATAGTTATTGGATCAAATTATTTAAATACAAGATACGAAATAATTATGAAGAATAATTATTCAGAAAATATATCTACAATAGGCCCATCTGAATCAGAAGCAATGAAAATATTCTGCAATTCTTTTTATGCAATGAAGATAATGATATTCAATGAATTTTATGATATTTGTAAAAATAAATATTTAGAATTTAGTATAATAAAAGATACGATGCTTAAGAATAATTGGATAAATGAAATGCACACCATGGTTCCGGGTCCTGATAATAGGTTTGGTTTCGGTGGAATGTGCCTTCCAAAAGATTTAAATTCTCTTTGTGAATTTGCGAATAGAAGTAACTCTTTGAATGAGATGATGAAAGTGGCAATAAATGAAAATAAAAAAATAAGGGGTTTGTGATATGGTTGACAGAAGAGGCGCAGGCTTTTTATTTTTATCGACAAATAAAAAAATATTAGTTTTAAAAAGATCTTCTATCTGCAGTCACCCCCATACCTGGTGCCTTCCGGGGGGAAAAGTTGATCGTGAAGATTATGACTTAACGGGAAGCTTCAATGACGCTATGTTTTCTGGAGCCTGCAGAGAACTTTGGGAGGAGACAAGGGTTAAATATTCTTATATTATAGGATCCCTTAGGGAAGATTTTATTGACACAAAAAAAGATGGATTTAGATTTAGAACATTTGTAGTTGATCTATCTGGAGAAGATGTGGGAACTATTAATTCTGAAATAAAATTAGATAAAGAACACGACGAATGGAAGTGGGAATCTTTGGATCATTTGTTATCCTCGAATGACACACACATTGGTTTAAAAAATACATTAAATATATTAAAGTTGTATGGAGTATAAAGATGAGTAATAAAACAGAAGAAGAAGCTTCAAAAGATAATAAAAATCTCGAAGAAGCACTTAGCGCCTTCGGAAGCCTTGATGATTCAAAGCTAGAAGGGCTGAAGAAAAAAATGGAAACAAAAAAAATGAACAAAATTGAACAAAGCATTAAGATTGGCGTAGTTGGAGTTGGACAGGGTGGATCTAGGCTTGCGGAAACATTTTGCAAGAAAGGTTATGACACTTGCGTTATAAATACATCGAAACAAGATCTTGAGTTTATAAATGTTGATGAAGACAGAAAGCTTTTACTTGAAGGCTCTTTGGGTGGAACCGGGAAAGATCTTGATCTTGGTAGAGAAATATTTGAAGACTCAATTTCGGAAATAGAAGAATTTCTTCACCCGACCTTAAAGAATCAAGATATGGTGTATCTAACGGTTTCTGGTGGTGGAGGAACAGGGTCTTCTTCTGTTGACACAATGGTCGACATACTGTTCAGTATGGGCCTTCCAATTGGAATAATTTACATTCTTCCTAAGCAAACTGATGACGCAAAAAGCAAGAGTAACTCCATAGAAACATTATCCAGGCTGGCCGTAATGGCCACAGATAATAAGATATCAAATCTTATTGTGGTTGATAACGCAAAGATTGAGCAAATATTTGCCGGACTGCCCCAGTCTAAATTTTGGAATGTGTCTAATGATGCAATCGTAGATCCATTGGTTAAATTTAACTCCTTAACCAGCAAGGCTTCTAGGCATACATCTCTTGATCCAAGCGATTTTGCTAAAATTATATCATGCGGAGACTGCTCAATCTATGGGGTAATAGAAACATCTAACATAGAAGAGGAAACCGGTCTTGCCGAGGCAGTGATTGAGTCACTTCAAGAAAATATGCTGGCGGAAGGTTTCGATGTATCTCAGACAAGAGTTGGTGGAGTTATTATTTGTGCCGACTCACAAACCTTGGATAGTATGCCTGCGATAAATATAAACTACTGCTTTCATATGATTTCTGAACAAACTAAGGGGGCTTCAATTTTTCAGGGTGTTTATGATGATGAGTCGTGCAATGGAAAGGTAAAGATTTATACTTGGTTTGCAGGATTGGGTCTTCCCATGAAAAGAATAGAGACTCTTAAAAATGAAAGCAAAGCTCTAGAGGATCTGCAAAGAGAGAAAGCTTCCGAGAGAACGAGTCAAATGAGCATAGATCTTGGCACAGATAATACCACTAAAATGACCGATCAAATAAATAGAAAAATTAAAAAGAAAACTTCTTCTTTTGGAAAATTGCAAAGGGGCGGAAGATCTAGCTCTATTATAGACAGAAGGAGAAAAAGATAATGGATAAAGAATTTTACAATGAAGCCTCTGCTGCAAAGCTGGGGTGGAAACCCTCTTGGTTTATTTCAGATTATAAATTATTTGACAAAAAATTAACCAAGGCGATTAAAGACTGGCAAAAAGCGAATGGGTTGTCCGCAGATGGACTCTGCGGCCCAGGAACATTTAGGCACATAAACGCCGAAATAGAATCAAATCTCGAGCTAGAAAGTCTGGGCTGGGTAACTGACTCTTCAGATGTTATTTGGTGGAAAAACAAGCCGATAAAAATAGATTGGCCTTCAGACAAGGTTCACACTTTTAAAGATGAGGGCTTCCCCTATCCGATAAGCGAAGGGTTGACGAAAAACTCTAGAAAGAGAAAGATAAACTCTTTTGTGACACATTGGGACGTTTGCCTTAGCTCTATGAGTTGTGCGAAGGTTTTAAAAAATAGAAATGTCTCTGTTCACTTTTGTATTGATAATGATGGAACAATAATACAGCTTCACGATTTAAATGATTCATGCTGGCATGCAGGAAACAGGAGTGTCAACAGATCTTCTGTCGGAGTTGAGATTTCAAATGCATATTATACAAAATATCAAAGTTGGTATAAGAAAAATGTAGGAAAGGAGAGACCCATTATGTCCGGAGGAATGGCTCAGAATAAAACACTAAAAGACTTTACTTGGTTTTATCCGGAGCAACTAGAAGCCTTAAAGGCTTTGTATAAGGCCATACATGAAGGATGCGGTGTGCCACTTGTGGCTCCAGATGAAAAGTGGGCCTACGACTCATCTGCGGCTTCTGGATCATGGAAAGGTTTTATGAACCACTTTCATTGCTCAAAAAAGAAGATAGACTGTGGTGGCTTAGACATAGAAAATATGCTAAATGAAATAAAATAATTATTTTAAAATATTAATTAAAAATCATAATATGAACCCATTTATTTTCGAGGGTCATATTATGATTTATTTTTTTATATTATCGTGCTCTGATAACTTACTGGTAAAAGTCTATGAAGAGGAAAAGTCTATATTTGTAGTCCCCGATAGCATAGACTTTGGATATATAAATGTAAATGATTACGCCAACGAAACTGTTAGCATAATAAATGTAGGCACAGAAGATTTCTTAATAGACAATCTTTTCGTTGATAATGAAAATTTTTATTTCAATAACTCAGAATCTTTTTATATTTATCCAGAAGAAACTGTAGATCTTGAAATATTTTTTGAGCCAGAAATCTTTGGGACGTTTGCCGGAGATGCACAAGTTCACAGCAGTGATATAGGTGGTTCAGAACATGTAACACTTAATGGCGTAGGCTTAGCCTCTTCTTTGTTTGTGAGCACAGAAAGCGTAGACTTTGGCCAGACAGAAATGGGTTGTACGTCCGAAGAGATTATAACTCTAAAAAATATTGGAAACTCTGATTTGATTATTTATTCTATAAACGAAGTTTCATCTAATCAATCAGAATCTTATCTGGACTTCGGAAGTCTTACCGCTTTTCCGTGGACTCTAAGTCCAAGCCAAGAAGTTGATATCTCGACAATATACTCTCCTGTTGACGTAGGATCTGACCAGGGGTCTATATTTATAGAGTCAAATGACTCCACAAATGGGATCTATACAGTTTACAAATCCGGTGAAGGGATATTCGAGCAAACAGTCTCGGATACTTTTTTGCAGTCGAATATAATTATGTCCGACATAATTTTTGTCGTTGACAACTCTGGTTCGATGTCACACATACAGAATTCTCTGAGCAATCAGATTTATTCTTTTATGGAGACGATAAATAGTTTAAACCTAGATTACAGGCTGGGGTTTTCATCCACTGACTCTAGTTCTTTTTATAGCTACAATGGACTTTATTGGATTGATAATAATTATTTAGACCCAGAGCTTTGGTCTCAAAACGTAATTTACTCACTTGGAACCGGAGGATCTGCTGTAGAAAGAGGAGTGGAGTTCTCCGCTTACCTTCTGCAAAACTCAAACATAGATGGGGCATTAAGCTTCATGAGAAGCGATGCTAATCTATCCATAATATATATATCTGATGAAAAAGACCAATCATCTGGAGGTTGGAGTTCATATCTAGGCTTCTTTGATTCAATAAAGCAAAATACAGACATGATAAGTATATTTTCTGTAATAGGAGATTTCCCAGGTGGATGTACATCATATGTGAATGGCTACGGAAGGAATATAGAGTTCGGAGAGGGGTATTATGATTTATCAAACCATTACAATGGGTCTTGGTTCTCAATATGCGATGAAGACTGGGGTTTGCAGCTTCAAGAAATAGCCTCTAGTATCGCAGACAGGAGGTCTTTCGCTTTGAGCAACCAGTCTCCGAAGGAAGATACTATAAAAGTTTTTGTGAATGGACAGGAAGTATTTTGTTGGGAGTACGATGAAGCGTCAAATTCAGTTATTTTTGATATAAATAATATACCAGAAGTAAATCAAACAGTTAACATAGAGTACTCTATATATACTTGCTAAATTCTGTGCAAAAAAGCGTCATGAACAGATGTCACTCTATCTGATATAGTGGACATATAGCTTTCCATCCAATCTGGAATCGGCTCTCCTTCTTCACGATCATTCAACTCAGATAGAACTCTTTGCATTCTCTTGATACTCTCTTTCAATTGTGGCTCAAACATATAAGATTTTTCATCTGCTTTGTGACAAACCTCGTCAATCTTATCGGCACTACCGTGCAAGCCGAGGTCGTCAAGCTTGATGGCAATCTTAACCAAAGCCTCTATTTCCGTATAGTTACTCATTTGAATCTCCTGCATAGTCTATTCTGACTGAATTAAATCTTGATTTCAATAAATATAAATTGTTTTCATGGGTATTATGGTTTGCCATTATCAAGTCATCTAGGCCCATACTTAAGTTTCCGGAGGTCTCCATGCCTTTATAGAACTCATTGTTTATCTCCAAGAACAATATCTCAAAATATAAAGCTATAGCGACAAGCTGATCGGGATCGCAACTTGATGTAAATCCTCCAATTATCGACTTAAGGTTATTAGAGACTATCTCTGTAGTAACGACTGGATTAGCGCAGTCTCTGCCAAACAAAGAAATCATTTTCTCCACAAGATAATCTATTTCTTCTGTCATGGATCCATATAATCTATCAAATAGCTGGTGATCTGCATAGTAAGCTGTTCCATGTGTAAGCCAATGAAAGTTCTTATATATTGTTTGTAGGGTAATATATAGACTTATATATTTTGTATACTTTATATCATATTCACCATATAGATTTTCGCCTATATTTTTGTATATTTCTGAAATTTTTTTCGAAAACCCTGATTCTTCAAAGTTTTTCTTTAGCTCAAAAGCCTGTTTGTATAGCTCATTTCTGCTGAACTCTGACTTGTTGGATGTAAGCTTCATTAAAGTCTCCATTTTTTGTAACATTATAAACAATTACGAGTATTATAATACTATGTTAATAATTAATATATATAACTCAAAATGCAATATGATAGGCAATGTGTCAAGGTCAGTGCATATCCAGCTAGATCAGGCAACGTCATATCTTCATCAAGGCCATCAGTTTATTTCAAAAAAGTTTGGAAGCTCTGGAGGGTGGGATGGAGTTGTAAGGTTATTAAAAAACAAGAGTTTTCCAATTGGCTTGCTGACTTCAGTTAAAGAGGTTTTGGATAGAAACTCAGCCGAGTACCAGTTAAATGACTGCAGACAAGAAGTTAAGTACGGAACTCCTCTTGAGATTGACGAAAATTCTTTTTTTAAACCAAGACCTTATCAGGTTGCGGCGTTTGAGTCCGCGAAAGATAATGGATCTGGGGTTATAAAAATCGCTACGGGTGGAGGTAAGACTGGGGTCATCTCCATGATCGCAGGACATTACAACACAGAAACAGTTATATATGTTATTGGTGTAGAACTTTTATATCAAATGAAGTCCACCATAGAAGCTTTATATCCCCAGCTAGAAGTTGGAATAGTTGGAGACGGAGTTTGTGATATAAAGCAGATAAACATTGTTACTGTTTGGTCGGCAGCGGTTGCTTTCAATAAAAAGATTGACATCCTAGACAATGATTGTTCAAAAGAAAAGAAAACTCAGAGTGCCAAGAATAAAGGTAAAATAAAAGAAATGGTTAGGGGTGCAAATCTATTTATACTTGATGAGTGCCAATATGCTGCGGCTAATACGGTTCAGTTTCTGCACAGGGAGTCTGTTTCGGCCAGGCACAGATTTTTATTCTCCGCATCTCCTTGGAGAGATAGTGGAGACGACATTTTGATTGAGGCTGTCGGAGGTAAAAAAATCTTCGACCTAAAAGCTTCCAAGTTAATTAGAGATGGGTTTTTGGTAAGGCCAGAAATTCACTTTTTGAGTGTTCCGATAATAAAAAATCTTCCTAGGAATTACCAACAAGTTTATAAGACTTATATCGTTGAGAACGAAGAAAGAAATGATATGATAAGAAAGGCTGCTTTAAAACTTATTAAGGCAGGCAAGAAGGTCTTGATTCTGGTGGTAAGGGTGTCTCACGGAGAGCAGCTGAAGAAGATTCTTAAGGATGACTGCAGAGTGGGCTATCTAGATGGGCAGAAGACGACCAAGGAAAGATTGGGCACGATACAGGATATGAAGGATGGAAGTATAGATCTAATTATAGCCTCAAAGATATTTGATCAAGGTGTGGATATACCGGAGCTGGATGCACTTATTTTGGCGGGATCTGGGAAGTCAACGGGTAGAGCTCTTCAGAGGATAGGTAGAGTTATCAGAAAAAGAGATGGGAAAGAGAGAGCTGTAGTTGTAGACTTTATGGATAACGCAAGATTTCTAAGAGATCACTCAGATGTAAGGATGTCAGTTTACAAAACAGAGCCAGAGTTCAAAATAAAGGTTCATACATCAAAATAATCTTCTTTTGTATAATAATTTTTCATACATAAAAAACCAACCTTCTGAAACTTGTGTAGGCTAAGTAGCAAGGAGGTCGATATGATTAAATTATTTTCAGATAGCAAGGGGGGTTATTACATGAACCAGTCAGAATTCTTAGAGAAAGCTGCCATTTGGATCGAGGCAGACAAGTCTTCGTGGACGCACATAACTTTGTTGGCTTATTTTTGCCATAGATACAAAGAAGTGAACAATGTGAGATTCAGGTTTGCTAGATGGGGTGGTCACCCTGCCAAGACGAAAGAGTCTAGGGATTTTTCCAGATTAACCAAAGCCTTTCTTCCAGAAGATTTCGATAATCTAACCAAAGAGAGAAAGAAGGAAGCTAAAAGAAAGTCTATATCGAAATCCTACAATTATATAAACTGGATATTTGATTACAAGTTCAGAACAAATGATAGATCTGTAACCGGAACAGGTATATTTTTAAACCATAATATTATGAATCACTTCGAGAGAATGTGGTTTAATCATCAGAATAAAAAGAAAAAAGAAAGTAAGCTAAATTATTTTGTATCCTGGATAAAAAGTAACCACCCTCTCTTCTTGGAAAATTATGATTTTGAAGACGAGAAAGATTTGGGGATAGTCCTATCTTTTATAGAGGGTAATGAGTTCGGAGAAGAAACTTCAGAATTCTCAGTATACAAAAAAGCAAAATTATTAGGATTATGAGGTGTTCGTGGAAAGTTTAGTAAACCAATACATTACTGCCTATATGGATGGCGGATGGAAATTAAGCGGAAAGATAACGAGTATGTCTGGAAATATGATTATTGTCAGTCACAGCAAAAAAGAATATGTTGTCTTTAAAGATAAGGTTAGCTTTATGCAAATAGGGGTTGCCGAAAGAGAGGAGTTGGAGTCTGAAAAGCACGAAGAGGCTGAACCTGGAGTTGCTTCCGATAATGCAGGATATCAGCACTATGGAGATATGCCATTCTCGCTTCCCTCCAGTCTTTTAAATTCTGATTATTCAGATGACGATAGCGACTTTTCTGTAAACTTTGGATCTAGTAACAATGGAAGCAAGCTTTCTTTCAAATTGAAAGGAGAAGAGGGTGATGATGAAAATAGATAGAATTGAGAAAAAATTAAATGAAAAATGCGGATGCAACGGATGTTTCAACTGCAGGTCAAAAGTATCAAGAATGAAGAGGTACAGTAAGGCAAACATACCAGTGGAGTATTGGCAATACTCTTTTAAAGATTTTTCAGGAAGCCCGATCTTAAGAGAGAAGATAACTCCTTATCTTAAAAATATAGAGAGTATGTACGACGAAGGGAAATCAGTATTAATGGTCGGTACTATGGGGACGGGGAAAACTTATTCGGCATGCTGTCTTTTAAAGCTAGCACTTACGAAAGATTTTTCCGGTATGTACCTCAACATGGTTGAAATTATAAATAATATAATTTCAAATCCATCCATTAACTCTGGTGCTTACATTCAATCTCTAATAGATGTCGATTTCTTAGTGATAGACGAACTTGATTCTAGATGGATCTTTCCATCAGATAAGACGGAGCAAATCTTTGGGTCTTATATGGAGTATATTTTAAGATCTAGGTTTCAAAATCAAATGCCTACGGTAATGTGCTCAAATACTAGAAACATAGGGGACATATTTTCCGGAGATTTTTCTAAAAGCTTTAAGTCATTAACAGGGCATTATGCGCATACTATAGTGGTAGCAGGAAAAGATTATAGAAGGAGTTTTAAATAATGGATCTTAAATTATTGTACTGGATGCTAAAAGGCACCGTAGAGATTAACGAAGTTTTTAGATATATTGACAAAGATATGATTGAGGATGTAGTATTTCTAGATTACAAAGATATATCAAAGAGTATTCTGGAGTATTACTCAAAGCACAAAATCCCTCCCTCGGTAGATGTTTTGGAGGAAATATTTTGTGATGACGAAGATACCCTCTTGACGCTTCAGGAACTTAGAATTACCGAGTGTAATGAGCATGAAATTGGACACGAAATTGATAAGCTAAGAGAAAGATATAATTTTTATCTTTTAAAAAGATTGAAGTCTTCCATCGACTCCTCTGAATCTTCGGAGTCAAAAGAAGTGAACGAGGAAATGAAAAAGCTTCTGGTTAAAACAGAAAGACTTTATAAGGCGGATGTATTTTCAGAAGGTAAGATTTCAGACTCAGTAAATGACAGAATGGACAATTATGAGTTTGTAAAAAACAATCCAAACAACGCATCGGGAGTTTTGTCTGGATACAGAGAGCTTGATGATTATACATGGGGTATAAAAAAATCAGAAATGTTAGTTATAGGTGGAGCGTCATCATCAGGAAAGTCTCTTCTTATGATGAATATGGCAATTAATGCTTGGCTTGGAAAAAACGATCCAACTACTGGAAATATCTCTGATACATCTACCGGAAGAAACGTTGTATATGTAAGTTGCGAAATGACCAAGCCTCAGTTGGAAGCGAGAATTGATGCAAATATAGCCAAGATAACTCATAAGCATTTAACAAGAGGAATCTTGACAGAGGCAGAGGACTCAAGGTGGAAGAGATCTCTGAAGTTTCAATCTGAATACGGAAAGGTCTTCTATATTTTGGATATGGCAAGAGGGTGCACTACTTCAGAAATGGAGGCTAAGTTTGAAACTATATGCTCACAATTCAAACCAGATGCTATCTTTGTAGATTATCTTCAGCTTATGTCTCCAAGCAATGGAGCAACGGGATCTGACTGGCAGGATGTAGGTAAGGTTTCCGAGGAACTACACGAGTTTTGCAGAAAAAAAGACATACCGGTTATTACTGCGGCACAAAGAAAGGCTGGTGCGAAAAAATCTAATGGAAAAAAGCATGAGGATAACATTGATCTTGAGGATTTGGGTAGATCAAAAATGATTGGCGATAACGCTACAGTTGTTATGCTTATAGCCAAAAGAGAAGATGAGCTTCTTAGGGAAGATATGGAGATCCATGTTGTAAAAAATAGAGATGGGGCAAAGGGAAAGATTAACCTTTTAAAAAGATTCGATCAATCAAGAATAGAAACTCTACCAGATGGCTGGACTCAAGATGCTGGAGATGAAAATGACTTTTAAAGTGGGTGGTGTATACAGAGTAAACACGAAAACTATAAATGAGTTTATGGGAATCTTAGTTTCAAAAAAGGGAGCTAAGCTTACCTTTAAAACAATTGGATATGAATCATTTAATGAAAGCATATATTGTCTAAAAGATGACATAGTAACTCTAGAGGGCATTCCAAAGAATAGATTGTATTATTACTTAAACTCAAGCGATCCAACGCTAATTAGTGAAATTTTTAATTCTCTAAAAAATTAAAATAAGTATTATATATTATACGGAGGCTATATGCCAAGATACACTTTTCAGTGCAACAAATGTGAACTCATATTCGACGAAATGACAACCCATGATAATCAAGAGAATGTAAAGTGTGGTAGTTGTAAAGGTAACGTAAAAAGAGTCTATTCTTTTGGCGGTTCTAAAATCGAAAGAACTAAGTCTGAGATTGAGGATAAAATAAAAGAAGATGCGAAAAAAATTGTTAAAAGAATTAAAAATGGCGATCAAAATGCAATATCAGAAATATACGGAGGAGAAAAATAATGTCATTTATTGATAATATAAAAAGTAATCTGTCTAACCTTTCTAAAGAGGAAGACGAAATAACCCTGGAAGAGTTTCTTTCTCATGTTAAGAAGAACAAAACGCTTTCTAGAAAATCTCATAAGTATGTTTTAGATATGATTATGAGTCATGGAATTGAGAAAGATGAAGATGGAAATAAAACTTATAACTTCTTTCAAGAGCAGCTGTTTGGTGTCGAGGATTCTATTGAGAAAATAATGAATTACCTTAAGGCTGCTGCAACTGGATCGGAAGTATCAAGAAGAATTCTGTTATTGTTCGGCCCGACATCTTCTGGTAAGTCTCAATTAGCAGTTATGCTAAAAAGAGGTCTTGAGGCTTATTCTAAGACAGAAGAAGGAAGGCTGTTCTGTCTTTCTGAATCGCCAATGCACGAAGACCCTCTTTGTGCAGTTCCAGAAGAATTCAGAAAAGAGTTCGCAGAAGAATATGGAATTTCGATATCCGGAAGTCTTTCTCCTTATATGCAATTAGTTTTAGACAAAAAATATGACGGAGACTTTCTGCAGATGCCGGTAAAAAGACTTTATCTCTCTGAGATGTCGAGAAAGGGTATCGGAACCTTTGTGCCATCTGACAAGAAAAGTCAGGATATTTCTGAATTAATTGGATCAATAGATTTATCTAAAATTGCCGAATACGGATCAGAATCAGATCCAAGAGCTTATAAGTTTGACGGCGAACTCAACATCTCAAACAGAGGTATGATGGAGTTTGTTGAAATGCTAAAAGTAGACCAAAAATTCTTATATGTTTTGCTAACTTTAGCACAAGAAAAGAATATCAAGACTCCTAGGTTTCCTTTGATTTACGCAGACGAATTTGTTCTTGGGCATACCAATGAAACCGAGTATAGCAGATTCTTAGGAAAAGATGAGATGGAGGCGATGCACGACAGACTTATCGTTGTAAAGGTTCCTTACAACTTAAAGTTGGACTCTGAAACTAAAATTTACGAAAAGCTAATCTCTCAGTCAAATGCTGATCAAAAGCATGTCGCGCCATACTCTCTTTATGTGGCTGGAATGTTTGCAGTTCTAACAAGGCTTAAAAGCTCAAAGAATGCTGGTCTGACAAAGATTAAAAAGATGAGGCTTTATAATGGAGAAGAAGTAGAGGGCTTCACCAGCAATGAGATAAAGTTATTCAAAAAAGAGTTTGACCACGAAGGCATGTCCGGCATTTCTCCAAGATACGTCATAAACAGAATATCAACATGTTTGAGTGATGATGATCAAGATTTTATGACTCCAATAGATGTTATCAGATCCATAAAAGATGGTTTTGAATCAAATCCTAAGCTTTCTAAAAAAGAAATTGACCAGTTTGATGACATCCTAACGACTGTAATTGAAGAATATTCTATAATAGCAAAAAATGAAGTGCAAAAGGCATTCTTTGTTAATTTTGAAAAAGAAATAGAGAATCTTCTGGACAATTACATGGACCAAGTAGAGTCTTTTTTAGAGGGGACTAAGGTTGAGGATGAGTGGGGAGATCTTCATGAGCCAAACGAAAGATTTATGAGGTCCATTGAGGAAAAAATTAAAGTTACCGCGTCTGGAAAAAAATCCTTTAGGCAGGAAATTTACAGAAAAATGCTTAAGTCTGCAAATAATAATGGCGGAAAGTATAACTACAAAGAACATCCAAAATTAAGAGAAGCCTTAGAGAAGCAGCTTTTTGATGAGAGACAAGATGTAATCAGACTAACTGTAAGCTCTAGATCAAAAGAAGAGGAAACTTTGAAAAGAATAAACGTAGTAATAGACACTCTGGTCGAAAAGCACGGATACACAGTTGGTAGCGCCAATGAATTGCTAAAGTATGTAAGCTCTTTGATGGCTAGAAACTAAGGGGTCGTAATGAGCAAGAACCTATCGGATATATGGAATCTTAAGAAAAGAGGAAAGAGAGATTCCACAAGACACAAAGAGCTCCTGAAGAAGGCTATAAAGAGTAAATCGAAAGAGATAATCACTCAATATGACCTTGTGACAACTGATGGGGATAAGAAGGTAAAGATACCGATTAGGTTCTTGGATCATTATAGATTTAAGTTTGGAAGGAAAAAAACTTCCACCGGGGTTGGCCAAGGTATTTCTGGAAAGAAAGGCCAGAAGTATAAGATAACAAATAAAAAGGGAAAAGGCTCGGGACCTGGAGACTCTGGAGGTGGAGGACAAGGTTACGAAGATGAGGTTACCATCGATGAGATGGTTGAGATTATATTAGAAGACTTGAATCTTCCTTGGCTTAAACCTAACGAAGAAAGCGTGATTGAGTCAAAAGAAGAAGTTTTCAGCTCAATAGAAAAACGTGGTTTGATGTCAAATCTTGACATAAAAAGAACACTTATAAATAATATAAAAAGAAATATTGTACTAAAGAAAGAAAAACTTGTTGGTGGATTTTCAAACGACGACCTAAGGTTTAAGGACTGGGATTCTGAAATAGAATATTCGTCAAACGCAAATATATACATGATGATGGATGTAAGTGGATCTATGACAAAAGATAGGAGGGATATCGCAAAAACCTTTTACTTTTGGATGGTTCAGTTTTTAAAAAGAAAATATAAAAAGATAAATTTATATTTTATTGTTCATGATGTGAGCGCAAGATTCGTAACGCAAAAAGAATTTTTCACGATATCGGCATCAGGTGGAACAAAGTGCAGTTCGGCATTTGAGGTAGCTAGAGATCACATTCTTGAAAACTATAAGGGTGGCAAGCACAATAACTATGTATTTGAATTTTCAGATGGCGACAACACAGAGAGTGACTCTCTAAAGTGTGTTGAGATAATAAATGAATTTGTGTCTGAATGTAGGGCAATAGGCTATGGTGAAATTTCAGATAGCAACTACAACGATATATGGTCAGAAAACAAAAAAAACTTGTCCGAAATATTAAATGAAAAAATAAAAAGAACGAGGCTTGTATCCCTAACTTTCAAAGATAGAGATGATATATTTGATAATTTAAAAAAGTTTTTCAATATAAAAGAGGGCAGAAAAGTTGAATAAATATTTACAAGAAAGAGTTGTAGAGCTGGAAGCTTTGGCAAAAGAAATGGGTTTGGACTGGTATACTCTAAGTTACGAGCTAGTTCCAATAGATGTAATGCTAGAAGTAATGTCATATGGACTTCCAACTAGAGCCAGACACTGGAAGTACGGGCAGTCATACGAGTACCAAAAGTATTCTGGTGAAATGGGGATGTCTAAAGTTTATGAGCTTGTTTTAAATAATGATCCATCTTATGCTTTTCTTCTCGACACAAATCCAGATATAGCTAACATAATGGTGTCGGCTCACGTTATTGGGCATAGTCACTTTTTTAAAAATAATTATTTGTTCAAAAAGACAGACAATAAAATGGTCTATAGGGCTGCAGAAAGAGCACAGAGAATAGATGACTATATTGATGCACATGGCTTAGAAAAAGTTGAAAGAATAATGAATATAGGCTTTTCTATAGAAAAAAATATAGACTTCGGAAGAGGAGTGCATAGAAACGCTTTAGCTAAATCTCCTGATAAAATTTTAATAAAGGGAGTTTCTGATGATTTTGATGATGTTCTAGATAAAAAAGACGGATTCAGCATCATGACAGACGGAAGATTTCCTTCTTCTCCTGAGTATGACCTGCTTTGGTTTTTGTCAAAATATGGCAAGCTTGAAGAGTGGGAGAGGGATATTCTCTCAATAATAAGAGAGGAGTCTTTTTATTTTTATCCAAATTATTATACAAAGATTATGAATGAAGGATTCGCATCTTATTGCCATTCTGAATTAATGCAAAAGGTTGGAGTATCCCCATCGGAATTTTTAGAGTATTCGAAAATACACGAAAGGGTGGTTCAGCCTGGTTCTAATAAAATGAATATAAATCCTTACTTTCTTGGCTTTAGAATGTTACATGATATAAAAGATAGTTGGGATGAGAAGTTTAAAAACGGGGAATCAGATATTGATGGCTGGCAGAAGATACTTTCGGTTATCGAAGTTGAAGACGATATATCATTCATAAGAAACTATCTAACGAAAGAGTTGTGTGAAGATTTGGAGCTGTTCGTATATAGGTATGTGACCCTAAGAGATGGATCTCAGATATTAGAGATAGAGTCGAAAAATTTAGACGATATAAAAGAGAATTTGACAAAAGATATATATAATTATAGATCTCCAGTTATTTATGTGTACAATGCAGATAGGTACGGTCTAGAGTTAATCCACGAGAATACGCAGGACGGCCCTCTAGATGAAAAACATCTGGATAGGGTTCTTGGGTATATATACTCCATATGGAAGACTCCAGTTGACCTAAAGACGGTAGATAACAAGGGGGGCGTAATTCACGTAACTTACGATTCGGAAGGATGCTCTTTGTAAATAAAATATGGAGCTTTTATGGAAAAAGAAGATAGAATAAGAGAGGGAGATCTAGGCCCAAGCGTAGATTTCTCTTTTCAATTTTCTGCAGAAAGAGAATTTAATAAGGTTGAGAAAAAAATATTTACACATTTGTGCAAAATTTCTGAAAAATCTTACAAAACAAAAAATAAATTGGGAATATTAGTCGTGCTCGGTTCTTTTGATAATAATGAAAATCATATAATTAGAGGTATGAGGCAAATAGGTGTTAACCCAATTCAGAAATATTTGAATGTAAGTAATACTAATTTTGATGATGAAATTACGAAATTGTTAATACAAAATCACGATGGGGCTTATATTGTAAATAGAACTGGTCAGCTTTTAGGTGCAAAACTATATTTAACAGTAGAAAAACATCTAGAAGTACCTGATGGATGTGGAACCAGGCACATCACGGCAGCTTCATTTTCAACTAGTAAAAATGTTTTAGCCGTTTTTACATTATCTGAAGAAACGTGTATAGTAAGAACGTGGAAGGACGGCAATTTCGTTGATCAATTTTTACCAGAAGAAAATGAGGAATAGGAGACTCTAAATGAAAGAAAGAAAAGTTTTTGAAGAAAATCAAGTAAAAAGTGAATGTTTAAAGTATTTTAATGGAGATGAGTTGGCAACGAACGTCTTCATGTCAAAGTATTGTCTTAGAGATTTGGAAGGAAATTATTACGAGCTAAATCCAGATGACATGCATAGAAGACTCGCATCGGAGTTTGCGAGAATAGAAGCAGGAACCGAGAACGCCCTGAGCAAAGAAGAAATATATGATTGCCTAAAGGACTTTAAGTATATCGTTCCACAGGGGTCGCCAATGTTTGGCATCGGAAACGACTTTGTACTATCATCATTGTCAAATTGCGTCGTTGTTTCTTCACCAGAAGACAATGTTTCTTCTATCTGCAACTCAGGAAGAGATCTCGCAAACTTATTCAAAAGAAGATGTGGCGTTGGCCTTGACATATCAAACCTAAGACCTGATGGCGCAACCGTAAATAATTCAGCGAGAACTACAACCGGAGCTTGGTCTTTTGCCGACTTCTACTCATATGTATGTAGAATGATTGGACAAAACGGAAGAAGAGGTGCTTTGATGATTTCTATGGATGTATCTCATCCTGATATAGAAAGATTTATCGATATGAAGCACGACTTAACTAAGGTTACCGGAGCAAACGTATCTGTTAAGATTACAGATGATTTTATGGAAGCGGTAGAAAAAGACGAAGATTATATTCTTAGCTGGGAAAGCAATGACAAAAGTAACTCTTATGTTAAGTCTGTTAGGGCAAAAGATATTTGGGATAAAATTGTAAAGTCTGCAACGGAAACTGCGGAGCCCGGAATTCTTATGTGGGATAATATAAAAAAGAATCTTCCCGCAGAAGAGTACGATCAATTTAAGACAATATGCACAAATCCTTGCGCGGAAATTCCACTATCTGCTTATGATAGCTGCAGATTGATCTCCATGAATTTAAAGCATTTGGTGGAAAATCCATTCGAAAAAGATGCTTATTTTGATTTTGAAAAGTTTAAAAAAATTGTCAAAGTTGGAATGAGGCTGTCAGATGACTTAGTTGAACTTGAGTTGGAAAAGATTGAGGAGATATCTTTGGCTTGCGATACTCAAGATGAAAAAGATCTTTGGGCGAAACTGCATTCAGCTGCAGAAAATGGAAGAAGAACTGGTCTTGGAACTCATGGCTTAGCCGACTGTCTTTCTAGGCTAAATATTCCATACGACTCAGACGATGGAATTGAGTTTTTAGAAGAGCTTTATTCTACAGTAAGAAACGTTGCATATCAAACTTCTGTTGACTTAGCTAAAGAAAGAGGAGCTTTTCCTGTTTGGGATAAAGATTTAGAGGGGGGTAATGAATTTCTTCTTAGACTTCCAGCTGAAATACAATCAGAGATGAAATCTTTTGGAAGAAGAAATATCTCAATTCTGACAAACGCTCCGACCGGATCTGTATCAATTATGTCTCAAACATCTTCTGGAATTGAGCCTGTATTCAGGAACTCCTATACTAGAAGAAGAAAGCTTAATCATGATGAGAAAGATAAGAAGGCAGACTTCATTGATGAGCTTGGAGACAAGTGGATTAATTTTGAGGTTTTCCATCACAACGCACAGGAATATCTTGACTTACACCCAGAGACTGACATATTGCCAAAATTCTTTGTAGAGTCAGATGTGATAAATTGGGAAAAAAGAGTTGACATTCAATCTGTTATCCAAAAGTATATAGATCACTCTATTTCTTCGACTATAAATCTTCCGATGGGTACGAAGCCAGAGGTAGTAGGAATGTTGTATGAGATGGGATGGAAAAAAGGCCTAAAGGGAATTACAGTTTATGTAGATGGATCAAGAAGCGGCGTTCTGATATCTAATGACTCAAAGGAAGAGGATGTTGAGTTTCCTCAGCATTCGGCTCCAAAAAGACCAGAAGATCTAGATTGCGAAATTCACAACATAAGAGTTAAAGACGAAGACTGGATGATTATGGTTGGGCTTGTAGATGGAAAGCCATACGAAGTAATTGGCGGATTATCTGAAAATATAGAAATTCCAAAGTCAGTCAAGGAAGGCATCTTGAGAAAGGTTGCCAGGAAAACAAAAAGCGCAAGATATGATCTATCTGTAGACTCAGGCTTGGTAATAAGAGATGTTGTTAAGATTTTTGACAATTATAACAATGAAGTTTTGACAAGAATGATAAGCCTTTCTCTTAGGCATGGAACAAGCGTAAGCCATGTAGTTGAGCAGCTTAAGAAAGACAAGAACTCTGATATGTTCTCTTTCTCAAGATCTCTGTCTAGAGTTTTGAAGAAGTACATTCAGGATGGAACAGAGGCAAGCTCAGAACACTGTCCGTCATGTAAATCAAAAAAATTGATATACCAAGATGGATGCGTACAGTGTCAAGAGTGCGGCTGGTCGGGTTGCAGCTAAATGATTATTGAGCTACTAACAGATTTAGCCGGCTTTGATGAACAAATAGAGGAGCTGAGACAAGAGTGGATAACTCTTGTCTTGTCTTCCATAGGAATTGAAGAAGATCTGTTTGAGGGTAAATCTCAGGCAGATCTTTTTGATTTTTTTATACAGTCTGGGATAGAGATATCTTACTATCCAAGTTTTAAAGGAACCACCATAACGTTAGAGGGAGATCTAATTGGAGAGTGGGGTGGCCCAGAGTTTGAAGTACAATTTGATGAGAATAATAACCCATATTATAAAATAAAAATAGAGTATTGGATACAAGACCAAGAGGAATATAATGACTAAACAAAGAAAGCAAAGAAAAAATTTCGTAGTAGATACATCTGTATTATTGCATCACGAAGACTCAATTCATGCTTTTCATGATAATAATTTGTGGATACCGCTGGTAGTATTAGAAGAGTTAGATAGATTTAAAACTCGTAACGATTCAGTTGGAAACGCCGCAAGATATGTAAATAGATTTTTAGACAAGCTTAGAGAAAAAGGATCCCTGGATAAAGGAGTTAAGCTAGATAACGGCCAAATAGTAAGGGTTCTTGTTGACTGCGAGCAAGACGTTGACAACAAAATGCTCGATACTAAAAATGATAATAAAATTATATATTGTGCTTTAAATCTAAAAGAATCTAAGAAAAATGTAATTTTAGTCACAAGAGATATTTCTATGAGAATCAAAGCAGATTCTCTTGGAATTAAGTCAGAGAATTATTTTAAAGATAAGGCAAAGGTAAATAGAAGGGGGGCTTACACCGGAGTCTCTGTATTGAATGTTGAAGACTCAGATGTTATGAAGTTTTATAAATCTGGAAAAATAAAGACAAACGAAGATCTTTATGCGAATGAGTGCATTGTTTTGAAGTCAGAAGGAAACAAAAGTGCTCTAGGGGTTTACGATGGAGGGTTGGTAAAAAAACTACCTTGTTATTCTGAAAAAACAATTATATCTGGAATAGCGGCAAGAAATAAAGAGCAAATATTTGCAATGAATATGCTTATGGATCAAAGTATTCCTATGGTAACAATAACAGGTAAGGCAGGAAGCGGGAAAACCATCATGGCTTGTGCGACAAGCATAAATCAACTTTTTGATGGAAGTTATGAAAAAATAATTATATCAAGACCGATATCTTCGACATCAGGAGAAATAGGGTTTCTTCCTGGGGACAAAAATGAGAAGATGAAATCTTGGATTCAGCCTTTCTTGGATAATTTTAAAATCATATTAAAAGAAAGGGGTAATTTTTCTAAAATTGATATGTTAATTGAGAATGGACAACTTGAAATTGAGTCACTTTCTTTCATCAGAGGTAGGTCTTTGCCTAATACGATATTTATTTTAGATGAAGCACAAAATATAAACTACTGGGAAGCAAAGGCGGTTTTGACAAGAATGGGGGAAGGGTCTAAGTTAATTTTGCTGGGAGACTTAGAGCAGATTGATGCTCCGCATCTAGACAGTTCTAATTCAGGGTTAGCTTCAATCGTAGAGCTATTTAAAGAATACGGACTATCATCCCACATAACCCTTTTGAAAGGGGAAAGAAGTAGCTTGGCGACTCTTGCTGCAGAGATATTATAAAATACTAATTAATTAAATTATATTGCAAATAGGATGTCGTTATGAAAAAAATAAAAGAACTTTCTTCTTTTCTTAAGAGCAATGGAAACTACGCTCAATCAGAGATATTAAAAATAATTTCTGCTGAGACAAAAAAAGAAACTTTCGGGTACGTAAATGATGAGGGTCAAAACATAAGCATGGACTTGTATCATGATATTTCAGGTGGTTTGTCTTTAAATAAAATTCTTGAAATGGAGAAAGGATGCTTTGGAGCCTACTTTGCCAGCACTAGTGGCTTTGGCGACGAACTAGATGAAATAGAAGAATATCTTGAAAATCACAAAGACCAAGAAGCATTGGCAGAAGAGGTAATGTCGGCAAACAATGAAGAGCCTAAGAGTTTTTTTGACAAAGCAAAAGAGATGGGCTCTGCCGCATTAGAAAAGATAAAAGATACAGCGAGAAGTGCTGTAAAATCTTCTAAAAAGCAAATAATAAAAGGATTTTTGAACGCACCATTGTCAAGAATAATCGGGAGCCCGACAACAAGAATGATTTTGGGCCACTTTGTAGAGGGACTGAACGAAGGAGAAGAAGAGCTTGATGGAATTGCCATTTTTGGATCTGCAGATATTTATGTTGTAATGGGAATTCAATCGTTTAATAGTTTTGCGGAAATATATGATATGTGCGCACCAAAAAGAAAGTCTGGTCAGTCAGAAGAGTTTTTTATAAAATGCATAGAGCTTTGCTCTGATTTGGGTATAACGAAAATAGAGATGGCCACAAGGGGTTCTACTTCAAATGCTATGCTAAAATATATGGACGCATGCATGAAGGCCGAAGTAGATGAAGCTGGGAACATAACAGAGAAATCCATGAGAAACATTTTAAAACTAAAAGGAGTTAATTCTCAATCTTTGACTTCAGAGCAAGTTATCGGGATTGCAAAAGAAGAGGCTGGAAAGGTAATGGCGAGAAAAGCCGTAGGAGATAAGTTTGGACTCTCTGTAAATATAGAAGATGAAAGTCCCTATCATTATTTGACAAAATTAAAAGAAGAATATGAAGGTGTTGAGCTTGATGAAAATGAAGTAGTTGGAAACCCTCATAAATTTTTTGAAGAAGAGCCGTATTACCATACAGAGATTAATCTATCAAAGAAATAAGGGCTAAAGTATATAGTATGAAAAGAATAGACTGTACGAAAAAGTGTAAAAAAACATCAATGCTCAGAGAAAGCAAGCACTGCGAAGGCTTTGCAATATACGATAACGGAAAGATAAAATATTCTTGTGATGCAAATCTTAGTTTGGCAAACAAGAAAGAGGTTTCGTTTTACAATTGCGACTTCTATGACATGGAAGAGTATTCTCAATGCTACAAATGCCCTTTGGCGTGTAAGAATAACAAATCAGAAATAAGAAAAGCGAAAGATGCCAGTATTTCTGAGGCCAATAAAATACTTGATGATATATCGAACAATTATCCTGTGAATCCAGGCGCAATCGATTTTGCTAGAGCCAATCTGGACAATGATCTTAGTGATGGAGATAAAAATGCAATAAAGATGGTTGACATGGCCTCTAATTTATTAAACAGAGCGATGTCTGGAGGCAAGATTAACGCACCTTTGATAAAGATCATCTCAAAAGCAATTAAAGACCAGAGTAAGAAGAGATAAACCTTTCTATTTCCACTCCTGACATTGCAAAGCCTCCATATTCTATGGCCGCCGCAAAAACTATACCGCATACAGATCCGTCTGAAGATATAACTGGAGATCCAGAATGTCCAGAGACAACTTTCCCGGACAGCATGGTTATTTTTCCATCTGGGTCTAATTCTGTAAATGGAATCATCATTTTATCTATTTTTTCTTGAGATATATACATATCTAATATTATTGGAAACACTCCATTTGGATTACCAATCACAGTAACTTCTTCTCCAGTTTTACAGCTATTTTTGATAGTCATAGGTGGCGCAACTAAATCAGACTCCAGCAAGCAAAGATCTTTTGAGGAATCTGTTTTGACAACTTTTGCTTCAAACGGAATTGACTCACTACCCAAACCTTCTATAATTATTATCGATCCATTACTTCCAATTCCAGCACAGATATGGTTATTTGTTAGGAATAAAGTCTTTCCGCTTTTTGCTTTAGCTATAGCGAAAGTTGTGCCTGTTGAAAAATCATTTTCGTTCGCGGTAAAAACTTGAAACACAGACTCTAAGCTTTTAGCTTTTCTTTTTTGAGAAATGCATCCGTTATTTGGTAATATAATAAGTAATGATGTAATCAGAAGTAATAATTTTCTAAACATAGGAGTCTCCAATGGGATGTGGATGTGGATCTAACAGAAAAAGGCAGATCAGAAATAAGGTTAGCAAAGTTGCTAAAACTACTACTACAAACAACAAGAAACCTGTAAACAGTTTAAAAAAAGATGTTAAAAGAAAAAATAGAGCCGTTAAAATCAGGGCAATAAATAAAACTTTGTCTAAAAAATAGTTCTCCGGTTAGTGAAATTCTTCCCCTGAATAATTAATGGCCTCCGATACAAGAAGTTCTATTTCTGAGAACTTAGACAATCTTATTGTCACGCTCTTTAGAAACTTTTCCTTAAGCACTTTTGAAATCAAATTGCTCAAGTCTTCTTTTAGCTTATCAATCTCTTTTTCGTCAGAGGAAACGGTTCCCTCTATTGAAAAGTCTAGGTAGAATTTTTCATCAGAATCTAAGATTTGATTATCTTTATTTTTATTATTCATTTTTCAAGCTCCTGCTAAATGTTAAAAAATTCATAGTTTAAGCGACATTAGATTAAAATATGAATAGAATTCAGGTATGGCTAACAAAGGAGTGTGGCATGGCTAGTAAAATAAAAATTAAACTTTTAGACGAAAAAGCGGAAATTCCGTCGAAAGCTCATAACACGGATACGGGTTATGATATAAAGATGATAGATATTGAGAAGATAGAAGGAGACACGATATTCTTCAAAACTGGAGTTTCCCTCGAACCTCCTTCTGGATACTACTTTGAAGTATACCCAAGAAGCTCTATCTCAAAGCTTCCACTTTCTTTAGCAAACTCAGTGGGAATTATAGATAATTCATATAGGGGTGAGATTTTGATTCCGGTCAGAGTTCACCATTCAAATGTGGGATTTAAAACGAAAAGAGAGAGTTATGCTAATGGACTAGTTGAAATCTGGGGATCTAGGCCTCAGTCTATGCACTCTTTGGCTAGAGTAATCTTAATGAAAAAGCCTGTAATGTTTCAGTTAGTTTTGAGAAAAAAGTTCAACTGCGACTTTATTCTAGAGGAAGAGCTAGATCAAACGGAAAGGGGAGATGGGGGATTCGGATCAACAGATGCTGAGACTTAAGAGAAAAATACTTAAAATTCTGAGCGCTAAAGCCTCAGGAGAGGTTCATTCGAAATCAAAAACAGATGTCCTTCCTATGTTAAGATTTGAAGCTAAATGTGGCTCAATGGTGTACATCAATTGCTACCAAATAGTTGGCTTATCTAGAATTGGACTTTTTAAATATAGCTTAATAACGCAATCTAGATCTTGGGATATCTCAAAGCAAGAGTACAAGAGAATCCTTAGGGAGATAAGCAAGAAAAAGTGAAAATTTAAATACCTCGTTTTAAAGCGAGGTATTTTTGTTTTTAACATTTAAGCCTAATTTTAGAATATCGAGTATACTACCTAAGTAAACAATGGAGGAAAAATGCCCTTAGTGATTATAGAGTCGCCAAATAAAATAAAAAAGCTTAAAAGCATCCTTGGATCAAACTACGATGTCGTAGCTACCGTAGGACACTTTATGAGGCTTTCCAAAAAAGATCTCGGATTTGATAAAGAAACGTTTCTGCCAGTCTACGAGGTAGACCCAAAGAAGAAAGATGTTGTTAGAAACTTAAAGTTAAATATAAAGAAGCATAAAGAAATTTATATTGCAACAGACCCCGATAGAGAGGGTGAAGCAATTGGAAAGCATATTCAGAATTTAATTCCAAAAAAGAAAAAGATTTATAGAGTTAAATTTAACGCCATTACAAAAGAGGCTGTAAAAAAAGCTTTGAAGTCTCCATCCGTTATTGACGATGACCTTTACATGGCGCAATCAGCAAGAAGAATAACGGACAGGATTGTTGGCTATAAGATATCTCCTGTTATGTGGAAAAAAGGAATGGCTAATACGTCCGCAGGAAGAGTTCAGTCTGTAGCGCTTAAGTTCATCTCTGACAGAGAAAAAGAAGTGATCGCCTTTAGTCCAGCGGAGTATTGGTCAGTAGACTGTGAGTTTTCAGAAGGTTTGACTGCAAAGCTTAAGAAGATAAATGGCAAGGATGCTTCTATTAAAGATAAGAAAGAAGCGACTGACATTGAGAAAAAATTAAAGTCGGCGAGCGACATAAAGGTCTCTGAGTATAATACAAAAAGAACCAAAACTTCTCCGAAGGCTCCTTTTACCACCTCTACCTTGCAGCAGGAAGCTAGCAATAAGTTATCCTGGCCTTCAAAGAAGACTATGAACGTGGCTCAAAGAATATTCTCTAATGGCCTGATTACATACCACAGAACTGACTCAACAAGAGTAGAGCCGACAAAAACCGACGACGTAAGAACCAGAGTTGAGTCTAGATTTACAAAGAAATATTTAAGCCCAAGCAAAAGGTCTTATGCGAATAAGAATGCCTCACAAGATGCTCACGAAGCCATCAGGCCTACCTATGAGCCTTTGCCTTCAACCCTGTCCTCTGACGAGAAGAAACTTCTTAGAATGATTACAAGCAGATTTGAGGCCTCTCAGATGGCAGATGCACTTCACGATAGAGTTAGAGCCAAAATACTATTTAAGGTTGGGAAAGATAAGTATGAGTTCTCTGTAAGCGGATCAACTCTATTCTTTGACGGGTTTCTAAAAGTTTACGGAGCAAAGTCAGAAGATGTTTTGCTTCCGTCCCTTAGCAAAGGCGTTTCTCTTTCTCCTGCAAAGTTCTTAAAGAATCAGCACTTTACTAAGGCTCCTCCTAGATATACGGATGCTTCATTAATTAAATTATTGGAGAAAGAGGGTGTCGGAAGACCGTCCACATATTCTTCAATAATTGAAACCCTGGTAGACAGAGAGTATGTTGTTAGGTCGAAGAAAACTCTTTCTTCTACGGAAACTGGGATTATGATTTCTGAGTTTTTATCTGATAAATTTTCAGAAATAACCTGTCCGGAATTCACCTGTACTATGGAAAAAACTCTGGATGAAATATCCGAAGGAAAGAAGGATTACTCTCCAATTATGAAATCATTTTGGGTTTCTATAACGGAGGCAATAGACGAAGCAATGCAGTCAAGTCTTCCAGATGACTTTATTACCGATCACAAGTGTCCTAAGTGTAACGCTAAAACTATCAAAAAGATATCGAAGCATGGACCTTTTTTGGCGTGTACAAGTTGGCCGAAATGCAATGGTACTTTAAAGATTTCTGGAGAAAAAAACAGCAAAGATAAGTTGGAAACCGGAAAGCCTTGTTCTAAGTGTGGAAACATTTTAGTTCTGAGAGGTGGAAAGAACGGAAAGTTTTGGGGTTGTAGCGCATTTCCAGTTTGCAAGCATACTGAGAATGTCGATGGCGAATCCGGAGGTTCAAATGAGGATCACGGAAACTGCGAGAAGTGCGGATCTAAGATGGCAAAAAGAAAAGGCAAGTATGGGTTTTTTCTAGGCTGCACAGCGTATCCGAAGTGTAAAAATATTAAAAAAATAGTAAAAAAATAAGGAGATTTTAAATGATTAAGAATGTAGATGTAGTTTGCGACCTGTCATGGGGAGATACCGGAAAGGGTAAGGTTTCGGCTTATTTAGCAAAAACAGGAGATTATAATTACGTCGCAAGGTGGGCCGGAGGAAATAATGCAGGTCACACGGTATATGTAAACAAAAAAAAGTACAAGACGCACATAATCCCATCTGGTGTTTTTTATGGAGTAAAGTCTGTTATAGGTCCAGGCTGTGTAATTAACCTGAAGTCATTTCAGGAAGAAATAAGATACCTGGCGGATAATGGGTTTAAGACAAGCTTAGTCAAGGTATCTCCTAGAGCTCACGTAGTTACTGAAGATCACATAGAAATTGATAAAGAAAAAAATGGCCACCTAGGAACAACCAAGAGGGGCATCGCGCCTTGTTACTCTGATAAGATGGCAAGGAAAGGATTTTTGGCAAAGGAAGTCTTTGACTCAAAAATTTTATTTGACACTGAAAAGATGAAAGGAGATATCCTCTGTGAGGGCGCACAGGGATTTTATTTAGACGTAGATTGGGGCAACTACCCATACGTAACCTCCTCGACAACGCTTCCGTATGGCGCCTGCTCTCTTGGGTTTTCTCCAAAGAAAATAAGAAATATATGGGGTTTGGCGAAAGCTTATGATACAAGAGCTGGAAAAGATCCGTTTTTTGAAGACATGATTGATCAAGATGAAGAAAATCTGGATTTTCTACAAGAAGCAGGAGAAGAATTTGGAGTTACTACAGGTAGGAAAAGACTTGTTAACTGGTTAAATCTAGACCTACTTCTTAAAGCTGCGATTATATCGGGAACAACTCATATCGTTGTCAACAAAATGGATATATTTAGGCAGTCTAAAAAGTACAAGTTATTTTGGAACAAAAAGCTAAAGACTTTTGCTGATTTAGAAAGTTACAAAAAATTTATTTTCAACACAATGTTTAAAAATGGAATTAAAAATATAATTTTTTCTTCTAACAAATATAGGGTATAGGGAGGTTTTCATGGTTGAGCAAGTTTATTATTCTAATTGGTCGAACAAACTCGAGGTGGGTCACGATGATTATTGGTCAGATATCTCAAACCTTTCTGTAATGATAGGAAATGATTTGATAGGGCCATATCAAATGAATTATTTCTTGAGCGCAGATGATGATTATCTTAAACAGATTTCTTCTATAGCTGTGATTCAGACAAAAGAAAAGTTTGGAGAAGTTAGGGTTTATTGCAGATTAGGATGTAAGTTTATAATTCAAAAAAAATATTCAAATCATGCATCCAAGATAGCCGAAAAAAACAAAAGTTGGGCCGACTTTATTAAAAACGGAATAAAGCCTAAGGGGTACTCTCCTTGGTGGGAAAAGAGCATGAGGGATAACTACCCTTTGTCTCCAGAGGAGCCGGAAGCTTTCTTCAAAAGAGAGTTGGAGTCAGACATTATGCATTATAGAAATACATATCTTAAGTATATAAATCTGCTCCCGCATTATGAGAAGGCCATTGTTTCTGGTGCAGATAATCAAAAGTGGCTATTTAGAACAAAAGAAGAGGCTATAGGATATATAAAAAAAGAAAGATCCAATTTGAAAGATAATTCAGTTATGTATGATTGGCCCGATGAAATTTGCAGAGAAAAACTAAATGATATTAATGAAGTAGAGAAAATTCTATATAAGATTCACAAGATTGATTCACAAGATTGATTAATTTATTAATAATAAATGATTATATAAATCAGGAGATAATGTGTTATCAGTCTTACATAGTTTAATATTAGAAAGCGGTGGTTTTGTAAACTGCCACGCACACTTAGATAGAGCTTACACTTTTACAAAAGATGACTTTTTCTTTTCAAAAAACAATCTAAAGGAAAAGTGGAAGTTTGTTGACGAAGTGAAGTCAAAATCCTCTGAAGAAGATTATTATAATAGAATAATGAAAGCGTTAAGAAATCAGAAAAAATTTGGAGTTCAGGCAGTACTGTCTTTCATAGATATCGATGAAGTGGCAGGCTATAGAGCTTTGGATGCAGCAATTAAGGCAAAGAGAGATGCGGAGTTCATAGAGTTTAAAATAGCCTGCCAAACCTTAAAGGGAGTCTTAGGAAGAAGGCAGAGGTCTATGATTGAGTCAAGGATGGACGACATAGACGTTATAGGGGGTCTTCCAGGGGTAGAAAACGCTGGAGGCCACATGGATGTAATTTGCTCTTGGGCAAAAGATACTGGAAAAAGAGTCCATGTTCATGTGGATCAATTAAACTCAACCGTAGAAAAAGAAACCGAACTTTTGCTAGATTTTGTGGAAAAATATAATTTACAGGGTATGGCAACTGCAGTTCACTCTATAAGTTTGGCGGCCCATGAGAAATCTTATAGAAATAAAATTTATGAAAAAGCCAAAATTTTAGATGTCAGCTTCGTATCTTGCCCTACAGCCTGGATTGATTCCGAGAGAAAAGAAGATAAGCAGGTTTTTCACAACGCTATAACCCCCGTAGATGAACTGTTGAGAAACAAAATAAGCGTTGGAATTGGAAGCGACAACATAAATGATATATATAAGCCATTTTCAGACGGAGATATGATGTCCGAGTTAAGATTCTTACTAGAAGCAAATAAGATATACGATATAAATCAACTAGTAAAAATTGCTGTTGAAGATGGCAAGAAGATAATTGGAGTTTGATGTATGACTAAAAAAACAAAAATATATGATACAGACACAGAAGAGTTCTTTTCTAGAAAAATTGTAGATATGGGAATCCTGACATATAAGGGTTCGGAGGGTGTCGACCCTGTATTCAACATAGAGAATGATTATGGCGGCGGAGTATTGAGCTTAAAGTCTTCCGCTTATGATTACCCAGGTTCTTCATTTAACTTTTTAAAATTTGATGGATCAAGCGACACTATTGGAAGATTGGCAGGATATACAACGGGTCCCTCATCTAAAGGCTTGGGCCTTTACTTGCCTCAAAGTCATGATTTTTCAATTGAGGCGAGCAACTTAAAGTTTTGGTCTGGAAGCGCTTATTCCTCTTCAAGTCTTTCTGTGAACGGGGAGCCGAACTATGGACCTTGCGCAACTTACATTAAAGCGCTTTCAATTCAAGACTGCTTGCACTTGAATAAAATCGCTACGGAAGCCAACTGGATTTTAATGAAAACAGAAGGCTCTGATTTCAACTCAATAACCCTCGGCAATGATTCATCCGGAAATTTAAACCTAGACTTTAATTGCAGTACCGGGAAGGTATTAAATTTAGACGTATCAAATGGCGGCTTAGAGGCAAACTTAGAGGGGAGTCTTAATGTGACTTCATCTTCAACATCAACAATAACCTCGGATGAAAGCACTTCTGTTGTTAAGTCAGGGTCAGATACAACGGTACCAGTCATTAGAGCTGTAAGATCAGAAAATGGATTTTTCGTAGAGTGCTCTACAAGCGACTCCTCCTTAGATAGACTGGGAGGGATTAGAAAAAGATCTTTGGCAGACTTTGATGCGTCTGGATCTTACTCACATGCCTTTTATGCGTATAGAGATGGGACTGCAACGGAATATGAAGAAGGAGAGATGACCTCGGGCCTTCAGTTTACTTCTGCCGCAGCAGACTTTGCAGAATATTTCGACATAGATAGGAACTATGATTGGGGCTCTAAGTCGCAAGACCTCCATAAGCCCATAGTTTTGCCGGAAGGATATATCGTTTATGTAAAGGATAACATGATCCATAAAGATCCAGTGGGAATACCTCTTGTCGTATCCAGAAGCGCCATAGTGGCGGGAAACGACAGAGGAAGCTTTGAAAATATGTTATCTTTCTGCGGACAGCTCAGAGTATTCGTAAAAGGTCCGGTTGAAACTGGAGATCTTTTAGTCCCTATGGAAAATATTTGTGTTCCGATAAAGAAAGAAGATGCGACAATGTCCCAATATATAGACGCAATTGGTAGGGCGGCAGAGTCGTCCGAGGAGGAGTGTCTGAAGAAGATAAATTGTTTGGTTGGAATAAAGTAATTAACTTTTGGTAAACCAGTCTGCAACCCCACTCGCCCAACTATAAGGCTTTGCTTTGCCAGAAAAGCCCTGCCCTTTTATTATATTTAAAAATTCTTTTTTAAATGGAAAAGTTTTACATTTTTTGGGATCAGATCCAATGTCTATGTGAACTTCTATTTCGCATCCAATCATTTCTTTCATGTAAAATGCAGTTTCTAGGCTGCAATACAGCTCAGCCATCATTCTTGATCTAAGGCTGGGAAAAATGTGTGGGGCAACTTTTTGCTTTACATAAAAAACCTGAGCCCCTTTGGACGGGTGATGCATGCAAACGGAGGTTACCAGGTTAACCCTGTCAAAAAACCTTTGGGAGTCTGAACCTATAAACATTCTAAGACCTCTTGTGTGCTCAGATCTGCATATCTTAAGAAACCCATCTAAAGAAAACTCTTCTCCATATGGATCTCTAATTTTTAAATCTTGAAACTTTTGTATTTCCATATTAAAATTGTACCGTGATTTGAGCTATACATAAAATACTAATTTTATAAGTATAATATATTATACAAAAGTTATATTTGGGAAAAAATATGGAAGATAAAAAAATAAAAAGAATTAACCGTATTCTAAACTCTATAGAAAAAGATGTAGGATCAAAAGATCTTTTCGGGAGCCTTATGAATATGGCGTATGACGAAGACTTAGATCCAATAGATGAATCTATTCTTAGAATAAAAAAAATAAAAAAAGGTGTTGCAGATTCAGAAAATATTGAAGAGGTAAACAGAAAGTTAAAAATTCTATCTAAAATGATAATAAGGTATATCTAATGAGCCACGAATGGGATAAGTCAAATTTTAAAAAGTTTTCAAACTATATATTTGGAACCTCTTTAGATAGCAATATTTTAAAGAAAAGCCTGAGCTATCTTCATGAGTCTCTGATAGCGAACGCAGCATACAGCCTTCTTAGTTTTCGTGAAAAAAGAGAATTTGTGTCGAGAAGAGGAGTTGTCTTTTCAGGGATCTTTATCGATGATTTGCGCAACTACTGTAATTCAAATTATATATTTTTTGAAGATATAGAGGTTGATAATATTTTTTTAAAAATAAAATATTCTTCGAAGAATAATTTGAATTCTCCGTACAAAAACATAGATGCTGCCAAAAAATGTTGCATCTCTATAATGAAAGGACAGGACGAGTCTGGGGCTGGAAACACCCATGATGCAATATCTATGACTTGGTCTCAACTGTATAACACACACATTGGTGGAGTTCCTCAGTCAAAGTCTGACTTAATTAAAAAGTATGAGTCTTTCTTTAGGTCTACTTATAAATACGATGAATCAGACTCGCTGAAGCTTTCTGTCATATTAATGAAGAAGTGCCTTATGAGGCTTTATACAGTAGGGCTCGCTCAGTCAAAGGGAACCTCCCTTGTTGGAAAAAACTCTGGAGAGTTTCAGCGTCAAGGAATAAGGGTCTTGGCGAATATCCACGGAAGCCGGTCAGATCTGGCCGGAGGAGAAAAAAGCTCTTTGGCGAAAATTATGTCAGCATTTTGTTTTCAGCCCAATTTATTTCAAATAAATAAAAACAAAGTTGTAGAGCTAATGTCTGAAGACTTTTCGAGTATAAATACATTTGAGCCTACAAAACATATGTCTCGTATATCAGAAGATTCTTTGAGCGACAAAGAATTTTTTACCGGAATGTCTCTAAAAAAAGATGCGTCGGAGAAAGAACTCGCTCTTATGAGGGAATTAGACGAAAGATCTGAAGGTGGTGCCGCCAGAATACTTGGGGTCTCAGATAAAGATTTTGAAAGTTTTGTTAGCAGATCAGAATTTGGACTATACAAAGGTGGCAGATCTGGTTGGGTTGAGTCAGAAATTTCAAAAAAAGATGTAATTGAGTTAGTTGAAGAGTATTATAATGATGGCTCTATCATCGAATTCAAAGATGAATACCCAGAGGACGTGGCGCTTTGGGGTTTGAAAGTTGATGAATTATCAGATAAAGCTGTGGAAAAAATGTTTCCTCTTGACTCATTTATTCATATGAATCACGAATTTATTCTTTCCGCAAGACAGTACATTGTAAGCAAGTTACCAAGCAAGTTTAAAATTGAAAATCACGAAAATAAAGATTACGTATTAATAAAATAAAACAAACTATTAATATTATTATAAAAAATATAAAGGAGATATATATGTCTACAAACTATAACTTAAAAAGCTTTTCAAGTCACCTCGAGTCAAAAGGATTATCCAAAGAAGCGGAGTATCTTAGAAATATGATTGAAGAAATGGAAGATGAAATGGATCAGATGGATATCGAAGAAAAAGAAGACTTGGTTGAGTTTGACGAAAGCGACCTAGGAGAAGATTCTGAGGGTGTCATGGAAGAAATGCCGATGGAAGAAATGGAGGGCGACGAGTTCTCTTTCGAAGGTCATGCCACAGTAAACTTTCACTGCTGTCCCGAGGCAAAAGATGCAATGTCTGCAGTTTGCGATATGGCCGGGTCAGAAGAAGAATCGGACTTGTGCATGGAGCTTATAGAGGAAGTCGATGCTTTCTTGGGCGATAAAATTTCTTTGATTGAGAATGGTGGATCAAAAGAAGAGCTTTGCGAATTTATGAACAAAGGCCTTTCAGCCATGTATGTGGTTGGTCAGGCGTCCGGCATAATGGACGAGGACATAGCTGAAAGCTTTCAGTTCGTTGCAGATGCAATAGATGAAGTCTGCTCTGATCTTCTAGAGGAATAAACTTCATAAAGCCGATGCTCAAAAGACCAGATTTTTCTGGTCTTTTTTTTTGCTCATGAGTATATTGTCTATGCAACATGGAGGCAGAATGAAAATCGAAGAGGGCAAAAAATTAGACTTTTCTGATGTTTTAATTAGACCAAAAAGGTCAACCCTGAGAAGCAGAAAAGAGGTGTCTTTACATAGAGAGTTTCACTTTAAAAATAGTCACAGAAGATGGAATGGCGTGCCAATAATAGCAGCCAACATGGATGGGGTTGGGACTTTCTCTATGGCAAAAGAGTTGATTAAAAATTCTATGATGACCTGTATAACTAAGCAGCATAACTATGAAGATTGGTCTCAGCATCATATAGAGGATGACGAAGGCCATAATAATCAAATCAAAAAACATATATCTATAAGCACCGGTACCTCGGAAAAGGAGTGGAGCAGGGTAAAAAGAATAGTAAAAGATTTTGACCTGCATTGGATTTGCATAGATATAGCCAACGGATATTCTGAGCATTTTTCAGACTTCGTAAAGAAAGTTAGGTCAGAGTTTCCTTACTGCAATATTATCGCTGGAAATGTGGTTACTGCAGACATGACGCAGGAACTAATCCTAGCTGGAGCGGACGTCGTAAAGGTTGGAATCGGCCCTGGGTCAGTTTGCACTACTAGAATTCAAACCGGAGTAGGATACCCTCAGTTAAGCGCCATTATGGAGTGTGCGGATGCCGCTCATGGACTAGGGGGGCATATCATTGCGGACGGAGGGTGCACCTGCCCAGGAGATATAGCGAAGGCTTTTGCCGCCGGTGCAGACTTCGTAATGCTAGGAGGGATGTTCTCTGGACATACAGAAGGTGGTGGAGAGGTTGTAGAGAAGCTTTTCCTATCAGGTCAGGTGGATCCATCTACTGGAGAGGAGACCTTGGAGAGTAGATCTTTTGTCAACTTCTACGGAATGTCGTCTGAGACCGCGATGAACAAGCATAGTGGTGGAATAGCAGACTATAGATCTTCAGAGGGAAGAACTGTCGAGGTAGAGTACAAGGGAGCTGTAGCTAACACTGTAAAGGATATGCTGGGTGGAATAAGGTCTACCTGTACGTATGTTGGAGCTTGTAAGCTAAAGCACTTGAGCAAGTGTTCAACGTTTATAATGGTTAACAATCAATACAACAAATCTTTGCTAAGATAATTTATGTATCTTTAAGAAGACAAAGACTATTAATAAATATATTTTACTTAGAATATAAAGTAGAATATACTTACTAATAGTCTTTAGGAAAATTATAATATGAAGTTGTTTTATACAGAAGAAGAAGTAATAGATGGAATGCAGAAAAGCATAGAATCTCTTGATGCAGAGAAGGATAAAATAGACGATCTGTTGTCCTCTCTAGATCAGTTGAAGCTGCCTCTAGTTGGGATAAATTTTCAAGAAGAGTATACTTTGTTGAAAAATGATTTTGATGTTTCTGATTTTACATATAGAATAACTCAAAAATATAATGAGATCAAAAGGAAGAACGAAACTTCTCTTGGAAAGCTAGAATCAATAATGACTGGAGACGCGTCTGACAGCATAAAAGAAAGCGTCTCTCAAAAGGTGTCTTCGGTAAAAGAGCATCAAAGCAACCTGGAGTCTATTTTTGAAAATATTATATCTTTTTTAGGAAAAGATAGCCTTAGGGTTGAAGAGAAAAGAGAGAAGGCTGAAGAGGCGGCCTTGTCATTTGGAATGAACACCTTTGACTTTTCCGAATCAAACAATGGTCTTGGTATAATTCTAGAATATATAAAACAGATTATCGAAGACTCAGAAAATTATATTAACCAAGGATATGTTAGTATTCCATCAAGAAGTCTGACTTCTGGTAGCTCATATTTTAGCTTTACAGAAGAATTAGGAATTCAGCTATATGGAGTTGCCGCGCTATATAGTTTTTCAAAAGATAATTACAGCTACTTGAGGGACATTTACAAAAGCCTGGAGGAGTCACAATATTTAATCAACAAAGCATCTTTTGCTTTGAAGAAAAATAGACTAGATGTAATGCGGGGAGCTAAAGAGAGGTCGATGGACAGAAAGAAGTCCTTGAGATGGCCCGGAGGAGAATCCATGTCTCCATATTATGAAAACGACGACTCCACTGCTGAGGCTACAAAAAAGATAGACGAAGAGGTTGGCAAAGCTCAAAATGCAGCTTTTTTCGAAGTAAAGTCTAGTGCAGGAAAAATAATAAAAGACATTTTTGAAAAAACAGAATCTTGCGTATCCAGACTATCCTTAGAGAGTGTAGATGGAGATGGGATGATTTATCAAGTTAGAGTTAAAGACTATATTGATTTATTCAAAGAAGATTTTCGGCTATACTCAGATCATGGATCGACTTTTTTCGCAAAAGAAACTTTAGATAGCCTTAGTAAGCACTGCAAGTTGCTCGTCAAATATCTTAACAGAGAAGCATCACTATCTTCGGTCAGCTACACGCCTTATATTCCATCTCCCTCTATTTATATTTCTGAAATTCCTAATGCATTCTATTCAAGCTTTTGCTTTTCTTCTTCAGAAGTATTAAATTATTTAAATTTATCGCATTCAGATGTCTCCTCAAGGTCTAGGCTTGCGACCATTCAAGGTAAAGTTTTGGGATTCTTCAAAGAAGATAGGCTGCACGGAGAAATGGAGACGCTTATGCTGTCTAAAGATGGAAAGCAAAATACTGCAATTAAATCAGTAGAGTCCATTCCGGAAGCACTAGACTCTCTTTTTTATGAAATTAAAAATCATATGTCAGAAGAAAATTTAGATATTAGCGAGGTAGACTTAAAAAATATAGAATATTTAAAAAAAATAGAGTCGTTGGCTTTAGATGTAAACAACTATATTGATCTTTTATATATCATAAAAAATAGAATTCTTAGATTTAGAGGTTCGCTGTTTAAATCGAATGGCACAACTGGAAATTTTGAAATTTTAAAAAATATAAAAATTCCAAGGATTCCTGATACGGCCACGGAAACTATAAACAATCTAATTAAGTCTGTAGATGGAGATTTTTCCACAATAAGAGTTTACTCTGGAGAGTCTTACGAATCCCATAATATAGGTCTTGAGAGAGCCTACATAGATAGATCAGAATGCTTCATCAAGATATACAAAGATGGCAAAAAAGAGTACGTTGGGTTTGAGAACCTTATAAGAGAAACCATTGATTTGTTTCTAGAAAAAACAAAAAAAGAAATAGAAAATGTGGATTCAAAAAAAGAAATTCTTGATAATATTATCTCAAATATAGAAAATCCTGAAAATTTCTTTGAAGATATAAAGAATATCAATGAGCGTTATAATAGATTTGAAGACACTGAATACGAAAAAGATCCAGTCTTCAAAGATTTTATTGAAAAAATTAGTTCATGCCTAGAAGAAAGAAGCCACGATTCCCTATCTTCTTTTGGCCTAGGAAACTCTTTGTTTTTCTCAAATTTTAACTCAAATGATAAAATTTCAAGAGATATGATTTATCAATTAACCTCCTCAAGAAAATTCGGCTTAGATCCCGTTGACAAGCTAAATATAAATAATATTTCTCTTTCTAAATTCAAACAAAGCTTTGACGCCTACAGCGTTAAATCGAAAGAAAAGACCAAAGTCGTTGCTCCAAAGTATGAGTCTATCGTCATATCTCATATTCTAACAGACTTAAAGTATAGATCGTCGACCGAAGTGAATATTTATAAAAATGAAAGCAAAGAGCTTATAAAGTCATTCAAACTATCATCTCTATATTTTGACGGATCTTTTGGCTTCGGAAGAGGGGTAGATTCTGTAAAGAATTCATATTCAATATTTTATGATATATTCGAAAGACATTCATATGATTATAGTTTTTCAGATGAAACGAAGAGGTTTTTAAAAACTGCGAAGAAGAAGCAAAATAGCCCCAGATTCACAAAATTATTTTTGATGCTATTCAAAACAGATAAACCTTTAGGCTTAATGTCTTTTGTGGAGATAATTAGATCCATATCAAAGGTTAATGTGGAGACTGCGATATCTTTTGCAGAAAGAATATTAGACGAATCTAGTTTTGTCGAAGCAATATTGACTGAATCGATTCATATTTTGTCATTAAACAAAAAAAGCACCAATCTAATAGATATAGAAGATTGTCTTGGAAAAGTGGATGTTGAGCTTGGAGCTTTTGAAAAATCATTCGTTATCTCAAATGTTTTGAAGAATATTCATAATAATCCAGGTCAATCAAATATTTGCGATATACTATATAGCATATTAAGTTTAGATTTCTTAGAAGATGTTCACAATTCTGAAGCGAAGTCCAGCATGCTAGATTTTGCCTCAGAGCTAGTTTGTATGAGCTCTTCGTCAACAAAAGTATTTACTAAAGAAAATTTTAACAAAAATTTAGAAAAACTAAAAGAAGTGGGCTTCGAGTTCAAAGAAGACATAGAGGGAGACTTAGACTTAGTCTCCGAAGCTCTAGTCTTTTCTCAAAATATTTTTGGCAGTCAAGAAGATGGATCTGTTTCTTCTAAAGAAAATTTTGCAAAAATAAAGTCTGCGATGAACAACATTAAGTTTCTGAAGTCTATATCAAACTTAAAAGAATCTCATTTAGATATATTTTCTAAGAATAAAGATATAGACAAAAATGAAGAGCTGTTTGAATTAAATTTTGAAGTTACACCCCAAAGACTTAGATTTAGAGTATTGGAAAAATATGATTCTTATGCAATGAAGGTTGGCGCCGACACAAACTGCTGCCAAGTACTGGGCGGAGCGGGAGAGCCCTGTGTTATCGATTCAGTAATAAACCCAACCTCTTCCGTTCTGATACTAGAGGCAAAATTTGAAGAAGAGGAGTCACTTAAGTCTTTGTCTGGAAAATCTCTGCCGGAAGCAACTGTAGATGGCTACAGAATTATAGCTCAAAGCTATTTTCATTTTGTAGAGAAAGAAACTGAGGTTGAAGTAGGTGGTCAAAAGTTTATGTATAACAAATACTTTGTTCTTGACAACATAGAAACCTCCTTCTCTTCAATGCAGAGTTTCTACGAAATATTCAATATAAGCTTTGACGGAGCATACAAGTCTTTGTCTGATCATGTGATAAAAATCGGATATGACCCAATTTTAGTTGGAAAGGGCTTTTCTCCAGAAATAATAAAAAAGAATACGTCCGGAAGATCTAACAGTGATGATAGAATTTTTGCGCATGATAAAAAATATACAGACTTTAAAAAAGAAGATTTTGTTGTATTGAATAAAAATTTAGATGATAAAATGGCTAGATATATGGGTATAAATGCTATATACAAAATAATATAATTGGAAAAACAATGATTAGATTTTTAGAAATATTAAATTCTTTGGGCATAAACACAAAAGAAGACGCTAAAAGGTATGCAGATTCAATTTTTTCAGAAATAGAAAAGATATCTAGCGACGATGGCAATACTCAAAATCTGGGTAGCCTTGAGAATTTCGAATATACTGCTAATGCTGAGTTCACGGCAAAAGTTCCCCTGATCACCTTTTCTCCCGAATATTTCAGAAAAGATGCCCTGCAGCAAAAAGGGTTGATCGATCTGGTGTCCGGCTCAAAAGCTAATATTCTTATGGACAAGAACGCCTCCCTTGAGTGTATAAATAGTGTTTTGCACTTAGAAAAAGTAATCGATGGCCTATATGATGTGATATCAAAAGAAACAGAGGCCAAAGAACTTTATGAAAATATGTTAAATTTTATATCTTCAGTTAGTCTTAAGTTAAATTCTTTAGATAATGTAAACCAAGATCTTGCAAACAGGGTTTCTTTGGCCTCCCAGAAAATATCTGGATTTAGTGCGGATGATCTTCGTAACATAGAAGCTACGAAAAGATATTTAAAAAACAGGAATACGAGAGTAACTTTGGAGTCTGAAGATTATTTGAATTTTCGTCTTTCCAATGGAATCATCTTAAAGATAAAATTAGTTATATTTAACAATCAATCTGATGGATTTAGCCTAGTAGAATATGGGGCATCTTCCTCTTTAAAATATAATAGATATGAAGAAGCGCTAAAAGAAGGGTTTGGCGGATCATATGATATCGAATCAGTCCTATCTTTGATAGGTTTTTCTTCAATAGAAGAATTGAACTCCGCTATGAATAGATTATCTAAACTTAGGGGTCCCGCAAGATCTTTGTCTGACGATGGAGCCAAAAGAGGCCCTTGGGACGATAGAGTCAGCAAAGACTCTCCGGTAAAAATTGTTAATAGATTTTTCGGAGGCAGAAGCAATATTGAATTGCACTATCCAGATGATATATTTAGATACCCACTATACATAGGTCCTGAACTTACTTCTGGGCTAAAAAAATCAGAGCAGGCAATAAACATAAGCTTGGGAGACTCTGTATATTTATTTGAAGAAGACGGAGAGCACCAAGAGTTCTTATCAAAAGATATAGCAAGAACATCTCTTGAGTCATTCGACCAGTCTACATCTTCAACGCACTTATCTCACTCTAATCTTTTTCAAGTTGCTCTAAAGTCAGAGTCGATACACAGTCAAGCCATTGAGTTTGCAAAAAAATATATTCAAATATTCGAAGAATTGTTTTCAAAAAGATGTGATGAGATGATCTCCTCGAAATTTTCAGCTTACAGAAGTATGTTTGAAAAAAATCAAATACTTGAAGTTGAAATAGACGCACTTGAATCTTTAGATAATAATTATGAATATATAAAAAGAGAGTTAGAGGACTTAATTAGCCTAGAGTCATTTCAAGGTAAACTTTTTGAGGATTACTATGAAGAAAAGCGTGTCACGAGTTACAGGCAAGAGCAGAGGGCCTCAGAGCACCTCCCATCGGCTATAGCCTCATACAAGTATGCAAAATATTTAATATCTTCTAATGATACAACTCGTATAGCCTCATTTTTATTTGCTGTAATTTCAAGCGAAAAAGAGAGTGGAGCTGATTTCTTTGTAGTTGAATCTGATTTTTTTAAAGTTATGGAAAAAGAAATAAAAGAGTTTTTGGCAAACTCTTCTGAAGAAAATAAAATTAATTTAGATTTGATAATAGAGGGTATAATTTTAAAATATCTCTCAAAAGATCTGGCGAAAATTATACCCATTACGTACAGGAACTTGGAGACTGTATTTGACAACATAAAAGACGATTACATTGCAAAATTATTCTTCACAAAACATAATTTTGCAAAAAGTACAAATCTTGGGCCCGCAAGTAGTGCTAGCAGGTTTGACCCCACGCCTTACGAATTGAATAGCAGCCTTAAACCTGGCTATAACCTTTATGGGTACAAAAGAGAAAGACACTCTGGTTTTAAATTATCCAGTCCAACCGACACGATGCTAGGCCTTTCAGAAGTCAACATGTTCAACTATGCAGATGGAGCAACATCTGCCGCAATCCAAAGCTTCTTTGATGCGTCAGAAGGCAGCTCTGAAAGGCTAAAGCTAGACTATTTACTAAACAGGAAAAAAGTATTTTCTAAGTCTGGATATAGGGAAATAACAAAGGGTGGCTTTGATCACTCTAACTCTAGTTTTACCAGCTTTATAAAATCAAAAAGAACGGTGAATGCATTTATAGATTTGATAATTTCCAAAGAGAAGTCTATAAACGACAATGATTTTCATGAAATTAAAAATAATACAGAAAAATTTAGATCTTTTGTGTTTGAAACAATTGACGATATAAATAAAAATAAATATTATTTCATACAAATAGGCTTATCGTTATTTGACTCTGCGGATGCCAAAACCATTGAGGGCTACAAATCTGGGTTTGACTCCGAAGCTATAGATGCGAAAGATTTGTCTCCGAAATTGCTTGCGCTAGATTCCCCGCTTATAGAAACAAGCGACTTCCCCAGGGGGCTTGTTTTAACTGTAGGAGATATGCTTTCTTTGATTGCAGATAATAGATCAGATTTTGCTGGAAATTTGAAGGGCAGCAGGCTTATTCCGGAGGTTTCTTTTGATGATGGAAAGGCAAGTGTCGTAACTGCAGAATTTTTAAGATATATAGATGATAATGACTCTGAAATAATCTGGAATGAAAACTACCATTTTTCTCCCTCTGGCGACAAGAAGGATTCTCTTCTGCTTGAGAACATAATCTTTGCCGCCGAGCATGCAAGCGAGGAAGCTGGATCTCATGGAAGAAAAAATTTATCTAATTTTATGAAAATATATGAAGATATAATCAAAGAGATTTTAATAGCAGAGGAGAAGTTTATCTCCTCTAAAGAGCTCAAGTCTCCCCTTCAGTTTATAAAGAATGAAAAATTGAAATATTTTATTGATTTTATATGCAAAAGTCAAAGCCCAGATAAGGTAAGAGAAATTTTGTCTGGGGGCTCTAAGGCGGGCGCATATATCTCTATTCCGCTTTCAGTTTCGTTTTATGAGTATATAAATAAGCTTTTAAATGACAACATAACATCTTCGAGCTTGCTATTTCACAGCAAGCATGTCTATAATAATATTTCAAATTTTATAGACAACGTAACCTCAGTTGTATCCCACAGAGATTCTTTTGGATTTGAGGATGCCGGATTTTCGGTATTTTGCTGCAATCTAATGTATGGAAGCAAAGAAACTTTGTCTAAAAAAGTTAAGACGGCAGAGAAGGCATTTGGTATCTTTCACTCTGATTTTTCCGAATATGATGTAAACGCATCTAAAAGCGGTATATCTAATTTTATATTAAAAAATAATGATTTTTTATCTAATGCAAATAATTCTAATGAATACTTTTATCTAAAAAGCTCCTCGAAAAATACCGGATATGCGCAATCTGAAGAGTTTGTAGAGAATGCAAATAAGTCCATTTACTTAAAACTAATTAAATCATTTTATAGAATGAGATCTGCTATAATAACAGATACGGAAAAATCTTTCGATTACAATTTAAAGTTATTTTTTAAAAAAGTTTATTCAGGTTTAGCTAACGGCTCAATATCTGAATCTTTAGCAAAAGAATCCTTGTTGTTTGACGTCAAAGACGAAGATTGCTTAAAGATAATACAAGAGCTTTCTAAATATGATTCCGATTTTAATTTTATCATAGCAAATATGAACAAGAAAAAGTTTTTGGATATTGGTGAATTTATTAAATCAACAAAATATTCTGAAGAAAATGCTTTTTCTCAAAATGAAGATATATATTTAATAATTAGAAGCATGGACTACGTATCTGAGGTTACAACAAAGACTTCAGCATACTTAAAATATTTTCAAATTGCAGAAAAAAAGAATGAGAAGCTATTTGATTTAGATTATAATTTTACGTACAAAGGTGCCTCCTTCGGGTTCAAAGTTTTAAGAGACCTAGACCCTTACCACTTTCAGGTTGGGAAGGACACAAACTGCTGCCAGGTCCTCGGCGGAGTTGGAACTCCAGCAGCAGTAGACTCCTTCGTAAATTCAGAAGCTGGAGTAATAGTTCTATACTCGGGATCTATGTTCTCCAGAGAGAATCTGCTAGCTCAATCTTATTTTCATATAGTAGAAAAAGATTCGGAGGAAGACTCCTTCTTCATACTAGACAATATAGAGATATCTCTTGCAAATTGCTACAAGATAAACTCTGTAATGAATGAGAATCAAGATGAATATATGCCCACAATGTATGCAGCTTTGGCAAATCACATTACCTCTAAGGGGTACGGAGACACCCTTCTTGGTAAAGGATATACGAAGATATCAATTGATAGATTTGCAGGAGGGTCCATTACAGATGACCCCAGAAGATTTACTCAAAAATACTCAGACTTCCATACTTCTGATCATAAAAATATTTCTAAGTTTGATGGTGATACTTCGTCTATAATCAGCCTCGGTAAAGAAGAGGGTGACGAAGATTATGCCTCATCAGAAAAAAAAGAGCTTTCATTTTCTCTGGAGAGCATAAACATATTAAACTCTGAATATTTTGACTACTCCAAGAAAAAACCTCTATTGAAGAAAAGCATAGGTGAGCTAACAGATAAGAGCTCTGATGTCTATAAGGAGCTTAAGGCTCAGTGTAAAGCGCATAAGTTAAATTTTCAAAAAATAAGAAAGTTTAAAATTAATTTTTTCAAAAAGATGTTAATAAATTTAGAAAAAAAGGAAGAGGTAAATAAAGATTTATTAGACAAAATTTCTAAAATAAAAGAATATGTGAGAAAGTCACCTTCTGGTCAAAGCATAGAAGATTTAGCCATCTGCCTTAAGAAGTATAAAGAAAATGAATGGGCGCTTGATCATGCGCTTGAAAATGCTGACAGTACAGTTGACTGGATTGACGAAAATTTGAATGGAGTCAGACCTTCGGTTTCCCATAAATTTTACCAATATTTTGAAGAACTATCTAACTATAAGAAGCAGTGCTATCTTCTTTCTAAAACAAATTTATTTTATAAATATATAATATTAAATTCAAAAGATTTCATAAAAAAAGAATATGAAAAAGTAACCATGCGGAAAAGATTCTTTGTTGAAAAAATAAAAGAAGAGATGTTGGACATAAACTTTAGTTATAAATTAAGTGCGGCCACAGGAGAAGAGTCTAAGATAGAAGATTTCAATATATTGAATTCGAAAAGGATATCTCATCTTTTTTCAAGAAATATCGTGAATAATCCAAAAAGATTAGATAGGATGCTGTCTCCTCTTAAAGATAAATACCCAAATTCTATTAAAATAATAAAGGGATCCTTTGGAGAAAATTTTGATTTTTTATTCAAAGACATGGGCGTAGATTTAAAAGATTTGGAGTCAGAATTAAAAAATATGTCTCCAGAAGATATAGGCAAAACACATCTGGCTGCTATAGGTAAGTATAAAGAGTTTATGGGAATATTGGTATCATTTTACTTTATAAAGAAATACTTACCTGAGGCGAAAAAAGCAAGCTACCCAAAAAGTATATACTGCTCTCTAGAAAATCTTGACTCTTTTGGAGCCTCCTTGTTGGAGGCTACAAATTTAAATAATGCAGATATGAAAACAGAGTCTCTTAACGACTTCGTTTTGTCATCAAAAGATATAGATCCAGAAGATATTCTTAAAAATGCCAAGAATCCTAACAATCAAAAAATCATAAGGCTGGCATCCTGGCTTATGAAAAATAATTTTAATAATAAATTTTCAGAATTAAATAAATTAAATTGGAGTTTGTAATATGCTAGCGATAGATTTTGACGATACATTAAATTTTTCTAACAAGAATAACGATAAATATGAGCCAAATTTTGATCTTATTAGAATATTAAAAGAAAATATTTTTTTTATATTAACCGCAAGGAATGAAACTCCTGAGAACATAATCAGAGTAAAAGAATTTGTAAATAAATTTGACATTAAGCCAAAGATGATTATCTTTACAAACAACAAAGAAAAGGGACCCTTCTTAAAAACTTTGTCTGAATCAAATGATATATCTGTTCTGGTAGACGATAAAGAATATCAGAGAAATAGCGCAAAAGAGTACGGATTTGTGGGATACCACCCAGATGACTTTGTTTCATCTTACTCAGAAACGTTTACCTCTAAAGAGAGTAAAAGTATGGAAAAAATATCTAGATATATAAAAATAAAAAAAATGTGGAGTGAAGTATAGATGCCTAAAATAAAAGGAAGCCAAATTAGAAGCGAATCTGTGACTGGCAATCAGATAGAGGACGATACTTTAACTGGAGATGACATAGACGAATCATCTTTGAAAGTTTCAGTTCTTACCGATTTAAACGGAGATACCAAGATTCAAGTTGAAGAATCGGCAAACGAAGACAAGATAAGGTTTGATGTAGCCGGATCAGAGGCTATGATAATAGATGAAAACGGTAGACTCGGCATAAATACAAGCTCTCCAAACTACAAACTTGATGTCTCCGGAAACATAGGTCTTAATGAATATCTATATCACAATGGAGACTCCGATACGCATATAAGACTTCAAAATAATGATTTAAGTCTTGTCGCCGGAGGTCAATCCGTAGTTTTTAACAGCAGCTCTGGCCTTACGGTATCTGGGTCTATCCAGCCTAACTCAAACAATGTGTACGATTTGGGCTCGCCATCTATGAAGTGGGCCAATCTGCACGTTGATGATGTAACAATTGAAAATGCGCTAACGGTAGGGGAAGTAAGTGCACCCGGAGATTTGAGTATAAATGCAGTGGGCGGGGATATAAGGTTCAAAGACAACGGCACCACCGTGATGATCATAGAAGACGGAGGTAACGTAGGAATAGGAAGCCTTGTATCTAACCCAAGTTATCATCTTCATCTTAAGAAAAACACAACATCTCCGATGATCTATATAGACAATATCGCAACAGACAATTCAGACTTTATATATGCAAAAAGTTCCTTTGATACAGATCCAGATTGGGGCTCATATTTCTTGAGATGGCAAGATGCCGTTGGCGATTCACTATATTATGTAAGAGGCAATGGCTCTGGCGGATCAACTGTATCCAGCTCATTTACCGCTGGCCATGATACAGTTATAGAAAACACAAAAAATTTGCTTCCAGGCATGATAGTTGAGTCTACAGGTGAGGTTTGGTACAAACCAACTGATAAGACTTTTGACACGGGCCTTCCTAAGTGCAGGCTTTCTTATTCTGCTATGTCAAAAAAAGTATTTGGAGTGATAGGAGGTCAATCCGGACACAGTGAAGGCTCCAAGCCTGTGTCCGACTCGGGTGGAAAAATTGTCAACGGGTATTTGCAAATTCCAGGATTCCCATCTTACGGAAGAAAAGCCGGCGTAGCAGAAAACGAAGTTCACATTAATACTATGTCAATAGGCGAAGGCGTTGTGTGGGTTACGAATATAGTCGGAGCAGTAGATAATGGAGATCTGATATGCTCTTCGGATATACTTGGATTTGGTCAGCTTCAAAGTGATGACATCATGAGGTCTATAACTGTGGCAAAGTGTACGGAAAGTATTCCGTGGGAATCTGTAGAAGAAACGGTCGAGCATAATGGGTCTAAATATAAAAAATATTTAACGGCTTGCACCTTTCACTGCGGATAAGTTATGAAGGCAAAAAAGGGAGATTGGTTTTCCTTGAACTGGGACTTGAGCGATTACGCAAACCCAATATGCTTTGAGCAATATGATTCATGTCCAAGATTCATTTATTCGGAAGAGGACTCCGGACAGGTAGAGTCTCTTGTAATAAATAAATTCGACAGAATAAGGTTAACTGGAATTATGCTAACTGAAGTTTTTATAACTGATAAAAACGGGGTTAAGTTTCCAACTCATTATAAGCCAAACGAATTTATGCCGGGAGACAGGCCTTCTTATGATGAATGGCTGAAAAAGTATCATAGGATAAACTTTTATATTGCAGAAAGAGTGAAAGATAAAGAGAGGATAAATCAAAAAAATATATATTTGGACTATACCTCAAAGATCTTAAGGCATGATATGCACTCCGGGATAAATACTTATATTCCAAGAGGTATAAAGGGAATTCTGAAAAGACTTCCGGAAGATGTTATCGAAAAGCACTCACTATCTAGCTCAATAAAAATGTTAGAGGAGGGGATAGCTCATACTCAAAAAGTTTACAGTGGAGTTTTAGCCTTCACAAACTTAGTCAGAGAGGAGTCCTGCCTCAAAAGAGAGGATGTCAACTTAAAAGATGCTATAGAGGAAAGCCTCTCGCGTACTGCATATGGAAGTTTGGTCGAAATAAATTTATCAGATGAATTTTTTGTAGATAGAACTCTTTTCTCTATAGCAATTTTAAATTTGATCAAAGGAGGACTTAAGTTTAATCAAAGTGAAGATAAATTTGTTAAAATATACTCAATAGATAAGAGTATATTTGTTCAAGACAACGGGGTTGGGTTGAGCAAAGAAGATTTTTCAGAATATTGCAGGCCATTTCTTTCGGACGGCAAATCATCATACACTGGGCTAGATTTAAATATAGCTGTCTCAATAATAGAAAGTCACGGATTTTCTATAGAGCCAGTGAACTCTGCAGAGGGAACCTTGTTTGAGATAAACACCAACCCAAAAAAAGATATATTTATTAACTCTTTGGAAATAAAATGAATAAAGAATACCTTAAGCCGAAGTTAAAACTATCACTGTTACTATCTATATTAGGAATAATAAATTTCTTAGAAGCAACCGGGCTAGTTTCCCCCAATGAAGATTTACTTGTATTTGAATTTATCATCTTCGCCTTTTCTTTTTTATATTTTTTATATACAAATATAAAACTTTATGTCGATGAAAACAAACATAAGCAAAGATTTGATGACAAATATAATGCGATAAATAATTCCAACATAGTTGTTGTTTTTGATAAGAATGGAAGGATCTTAAGCGCAAATGATAAATTTTCAAAATCAATAGGTTACGATGTAGAATCTATAATTGGTATGAATCATAAGGATTTCCTGGCAAACAGAAGTGATTTTGACGGATATGATGAATTCTGGAAAAACTTAAATGATGGATCCTACATAGAGGGAGAGTTTGAAAGGTTGGCCAAAGATGGAAGCTCTGTCTGGCTATCTGCAAGCTACAGCCCCGTGAGGTGCAAAAAAGGCATAGTGTATCAGGTTATAAAAATAGCTCAAGATATAACAAATGATTTTAAAAATAGAAGAGAGATTATGCAAACCAATGTATATCTTGAGCATGCAGGAAAGATACTTAGGCATGATATGCATTCTGGAATAAACACCTATATTCCGAGGGCTGTAAAGAGTTTAGAGAGAAGACTCGATGAAGATACGATAAAAAGACTAAAGCTTAGCTCTACAATTAGATTGTTAAAAGATGGGCTTCGTCATACACAGAAGGTTTATGGGGGAGTTAAGGAGTTTACTAATCTGGTAAAAAAAGATATGAATATAGACCTTGAGTTTCATAACATAAAGTTAATATTAGAGGAGTATCTATCTTTAACCGCATATAAAGATCAGGTAATAATTAAAGAGTTAGTAGAGATAAAAGTCAACGAACCCCTTATCTGCACAGCTATTGATAACTTTATAAGAAATGGTTTAAAATATAATGATAGTCCAACTAAGTGGGTTGAGATTTTTATGATTGGCTCAGAAGCAATTGGGATAAAAGATAATGGACGGGGAATGTCTGGAGAGGAATTTAAAGAATATTGTTTACCTTATCAGCGTGGAGCGAATAAAGAGAGTGGTTCGGGTTTAGGTTTAAATATTTCTATTGCCATATTGAATGAGCATGGATTTTCGGTAGAGTGTCAAAAATTAGAACTAGGAACTTTAATTAAGGTAAATATAAAATGATAGAATCAATATTACTAGTAGATGATGAGAGTTTGTTTCACCTTGTTTTTGAGGATGCATGCTCTCTCTTGGATATAACGCTAACTCTGGAATCAGTATCGTCTGCGGATGAGGCGGAATCCATGTTTAAGCATTGGCATGAAAATCCTGAAAACAAATCAGAAAAGCCAGAAGTTGTATTTGTTGATTTGAACATAATAGGCAGCAGCTTCGATGGGATAGAGCTAATAAGAAGAATAAATTTTCAATATGGCAATGGAGTAATAATTGGAATAATCTCATCTTCATCTGATCAAGTTGAAATGAGCAAGGCAATACAATCTGGTGCACAATTTTGGATAGTCAAGTCTGATGATATTGAGCCTAGATTAGAAGAGTTCAAAAAAGACTACGAAGATTACAAGAATAGAACTTCGCAGTTTAAGGTATATAAATGAAAAAAATTGACATCCCTGAGTCAATGTGCGATGAGCTACAAAGGTTGGCTAGCGAAAAAAAGATATTCTTAGAGGGAAACATACTTAAAGTCATTGAGTCTAAAGAGTCGGAATCTTTTGAAGATTATATATCTGAGGCCAAAAAAAATGATGAAGAAAATAGAAGAAAAAGGCTTGAGGTTACTAGAACCGTACAAGATCAGAATAAAAAGCTGACAAAGAGTAAGGAAGAAAATGAAAGCTTGATGTCGGAGCTAAAAGAAGCCCTATCTCTTGCGGAGGAGGCTAAAGCTGCCGCTGAAAATGATTTAGACATAATTCAAAAAAAGAGTCAATTTGAGCTAATAGGAAACATAGTAAACTATGCCTTGTACATAATAGCAGGAATAGGCGTTGTGACTACCGCACTTTATGTTGTGGCAATATTTTTGAATAGCGAAGAAACAACTTTGATTGGAAGCACATGGTCAAATCTATTTGGAATTTTACTTACTAATTCTTTTTCTATAATAGGTACAATAATGGGAGTAAAGTATGCAACAGATGGAAAAAAAGATAAAGAATAGCTAAAGGAATTATCGTGAAAAACAATTATGTAGTAGAATCGACTTCCATAACCAATCACGGTATTGAGTTTGTCTTAAAAGAATATGGGGCATGGGGTACAAACTGGGAGTACGATGAGGAAGCGCCTTTGGATTCAGAGGAGGAGGACTACTCTGGCACCTATTTCTTGAGTCACGATAATCTTATTCATAAAAAAATAAATAAAATATTTGATTTTTTGACAAATTCGAAAACGAAATACTTGGAAGAATTTTTAAGTGCATCTAAAAAGAAAAATGATAAGGCTGGCTTTTATAAATATAGAATCGAGGAAGCTCTAAAATTATTTGTTGACATAAAGAAAAATAATAATTTAAAATATTTATTAGACTATAATCTAATTCAGCTTTTAGACTTAGCATCCTACAACAATCATAGGTCTAATCACAACATAATAAATTTAAAATCTTCGGATACAAGGTACAGCCACGAAGATGATGACTTAGTCCACGACAGAGTCTTCTTCTTTGCAAACTCTCCAGAGAAAGTGAGTCCGAAAGAAGAAGAAGCTATTCACAATATATTAAATTTATTCTCTAGCCACGAAAAAGACGGAGAGTCTAATCTGGGAGATCAAGAATCTGCTTTGTCTAAAATAAATTTTTTCGACGAAAGCAATCAGGTTGCTGAGTATATGTCTCATGAGATTGGAAGCACAGAAAGGGGATCTTCTCATTCTAAAAATTCTATAAACTTAATCTATAACTTAATATCAAATGGGGATAAGAAATCATTTTTTTCGGCTTATCACTTAATAATGGACAACCACTCCTTTAAAGAGCTGGAAAGCGACCTGAGGAAGTCTGTAGACTTGACAAGCACCAAGATACACGTTCCCTGGAAAATAGAGTCTAGGAATGAGTCTTATGGTGAAAACGAAGAAGACATGTATCTATCTAGATCTTATGTCTCAGAAAACCATCTTATGAGTTTAAAAAAATTATTCTTTAAGATCCTGGCCGAAACTGCTCCGATAACATATTTCTTAGATTTTCACTACACTGATCCTGAACTTAAAGCTTACACTAAAGCTGCTGTGTCATCTTTCATTTTAGTGGGAAGTCAAAATGATCTTCTGGATACTTCTGATAAAAAATCTCAATTTTCTTATTCTACATTTATGTATATATTCTCTCAACTTTACCTTAACGGATCTTTGAACAATTTAGAAGATATAGGAAATAACAAACTGTTTCTTAGAATAGAAAGGATAATTAGAGAAAGATTAACTAACGCTGACCTAAAGCGTATTCTTAATATGATTTTGCCATATGCAAATAGCCACTATTCTAATCTCATAAATGTTTATAATAATAGTCAAAAATACCTTGGCAATTCTAAAGACAAGCAAGAATATGACTACATATCGAATAAATTAAAAGAAGTAAAGAATGATTTAAATGGATTTGAGTCTAAGTTTTCTAAAATTCAAGATATATTCTTTCAGGAGTTTAAGAAAAGAAATGATGACATTGGGGCTGACTATTCAGAGGATTCTGGTTTTAAAATAAAAGAATCTGACTTTAGTTATAATTTTTTCAAAAATTTGCATACAAACACCTATGAAGAAATATTATCCATGAAGATGGAGTCGGGAGAGGCTCCGCCGAAAGAAGAGGCTCTTGCTGCAATTAATTCTGAAAAGAATGAAAATCTCGCTTTATTTTGCTATAAAAATAATATAATTAATTTTATGGATTTAAGTAATGAAATTTTGAATAAAATAAATATATATAATTTAGATGAAAATGACCTTAGCTTGTTCAAAGAAACTTTAATTAAAAAAAATATATACGAAGCTTTTTGCGCAAGAATGTTGAAAAAATATTCCAGACTTGCAGATTTAAAATCAATTCATGATATATCCAAGATATCAAAGGGAGGGTTCCTAACCCCATTTTTTGATGAAAAAACAAATAATTCTTTGCCTCTATTTATTTCTGTAATGTACATTAAAAGAAATAAAAAAAAGTATTATATGGAATTATTTAATTTATTCGAAAATGCATCTGATTTAAATAATTCTTATAATCAAATAAAAACATTTATTTATTTGTCAGATATAAACAAATATATGAATGAAATGATTATTGGCTTAGGTAGAACCAAACCGGGCTTCTTTTCCATTGAAGATAAGTATCATAAAGCTATTATGATGATGGGGATGACAAAAAAGGTTGACCTATCTTATTTGCCAGAAGATATTATCGAAGAAATTCTTGATGATAAATCTGAAAAAATACTTTCAATGTATGCCATTGATCCCGATATTTTCGGGAGGGAGTCTGTTTCGATAACACAGGTTTCCTTTTTGGGCAATACCTATAATTTTCATATCAAATCCAATTTGTGCATGAATTTTATAGATAAATCACTGGAAGCCAAAAAGGAAGATTTGTTGTTTGCGCATTTAAATGCAGGTGGTCAATTTATTCATAGGGCCGCTAAAGTTATCGAGTCTAAGAAAATACACTCTGATGACATAGAGGCAGCTCTATCTAAAGAATTAAATTATCCAAATCAAATTGGCCCTATAATTAATCTCACAAATCCGGACAAGGGTAGTTTTTCTTACTTGATAAAGTCTATGGCCAATTTTGATGATTTAGCAGAGTATTCTTCAAATGAAGAAGGCAGCATAGATGAATTTCTTTCTTCCAAAAAAGACTTTGCTTTGAATGTAATTAGGTGTGGAATATCAAGCAAATATCTTCTCAACTCTGAAAAATTTATAGAGTCAATGTCTAAATTTGCATCAGATAATGATGACGCCAAAAAAGTCTTTATGTTTATATTAAATAATATTTCAGAGATAAAAGAGCTTGAAGGCTTAGCGTTTAAAAGAAAAGATGATATACCGGATATTATTTTTAATAAAAATCTTATTATGGGTAAAAACATAATATTAAAAGATGAAATTGAAAATTTAAATTATATTGTGGTAATAAAAAATAAAAAATTAAAACTAGAGTATGACTTTGATTCTAAAAAAAGAGAATTCTTTAAAAACATTGCAGAGTCACTAAAAAGCTCAAACTTTTCTAATGTGAACAAGGTTATTAATTTTTTAGGAATAAAAGACGAGTCTGAAAAGATATACAAAAACATCGAGAGCCTAATTACAACTCTGGGTTTATCTAGAGTTACACCTTATCAAACTATCCCTAAGGTTGTAATTGATAATGATATTTTGATAAAAATGGAAACTCAGAATGGCGACGAGATACTGTTGAAAAAAACAGAGCTGGACGAATTCTACTGTTATCTTTTGCATGACACAGGAGTTAGCTTTAAAAGCTCTGAAGTGGGAAGTTTAAACTCCATCAACAGGGTTGCGTCGCTTCACTTTACAAAGCTTGCTTCTGATGAAAAAATTAGCGAAAAGTTAAAGTTTATGTATTTGATTTTATCTTATGGAATTACTCTTAATTCAAAAAAAGATATTCAATTTAACTCCATAAGAAGCATATCTTCTGCATCCAATCTATCTAACGAGCTAAAGGCTTCTATGAGGAAGTTGTTTAAAAATAAAAGTGAAGAAATGTTTGAGGAAGCAAACAGTTTGCTTGCAATTAACTCGATAATAAAATTAGACAACAATAGTGAATATCTATTTAAAGAAATTTTAAAAGAAAACGACGCTGACTTTTCAAAAAATGCAATCAAGTTTATCAAATCTATAAGAAGCAACCCTTTAGACATAGAAAGCTTTAGGAATTTGAGCTCTGCAGTATATGAACTAAAATCAAACTTAAGCTCTATAAAATTACCACTTAGATTTTCTTCTATAGAAAAGTTTATAAAGTATGGATTGAAGCAAGATAGGGGCGCAAATTCAAGATTCATAAAAAAAATAATATGTTCAGATGACTGCAAAAACTTTTATGACTTCCCACATCTTTTAAGTGGGTTTAGTGCCAGCAATGTAATGAAGAGAGAGTATAACGACTTCTTCCTATCACTTCTAGAGGGTCGGGGCTACTCAGTTGGAGGGGTAAACTTATCACTTACATCGGGTAGGTTTTTTAATAAGACGATAGAGTACTGCAAAGATACCGCTATAAAAGATGGAGCCTTTCTCAGTACAATGCAAACTCACTTTTCTTTAAATAAAGAAGATATTTTTTCCAAATTTTCTGAAATTTTTAAGGTTTTAAAAATATTGGGAACGCTTACTGATGGAATTGATGATAGTATCTTAGACAAGTATAAGCCTAAAAATAAAATATTTTCAAATTTTAATTTAGAAGGAAGAGTGGAGGATTCTGGTAAGCCGTCTTTTAGAACCAGGGTTATTCCCGAAAAGGATGCTTACGCCTTGATCGTAGGCGTAGACACTGGCTGTTGCCAGCACGTTGGAGGGGCAGCTAACGATGTATGCATAGAAAGTCTAATCGGTGAGAATTCTGGAGTTATAATGTTTGAAAAATATTGCGGAGATGCGGGGTTTGGGCATGCAAAAAGTGTAGACGAAGGATACTGCTTATTCGGACAAGCCTTTACTTCTATATTTGAAAACTATATAATATTAGATAGCATAGAATTTAAAGCAGAGTATGCTTCTGCCGAGAATACCGAGAACTGCCTCAGGTTGCTTTATGACGCTTGCAAAAAGATGGGAAAGACTCTAATCTGCGGACCATCGAATGAGGGGCCAGGACTTTTTGATGGAAGCATTTTCTCCGAAATTAAAATCGATGACGAAAGGAACATATGGAGCGGGCCAATAAAAAATTCGTACTCTGATTTTACGGGAGATGGACTTCTCATAGAGTTCCCAGAAAAAAAAGAAGCTTTCTATGTTCAAAGATTGATTAAACTTGCAAAATATATCGAAGAAAACATTGGATACAGCGAATCTGTTGATGTCTTCAGCCTAATATAACTCTAAGCCCATCATGTCGTATTCTGGGTGCATTATGTTTCCAGGAGAACTCCTGTGTCCATACCCAAAAGAATGCCCTAGTTCGTGAATTAAAAGCATGCTGTAATTCTGACTTCCAGGTCTTAGGTGAATTTCTGAATAATATATTGATCCAAAAAATTTCTTTTTTGTCGAGTAGCCAAGAGTGGCCGTCCCCATTAAGTTTGAATTTTTTTTTATTACTATATATCCATTTTTTAAATTTATGCAGTCATTTGGATTGTGAATATAGTCTCCAACCTCAAGGCCTCTTATGGCCCAAAAGCTTATCGCTCCGTAGGAAGTTGATTTGAGGAGGTCATCTCCATAGCAATTTATTATAACCGGAGGCTCATTCCAGCTATATGGGTGATAAGTATTTTTTTCATATATATACTCTGCGCACAGTCCAATTGAAAATCCAGATATCAATGAGAATAATATTAGAAATAAATACTTTAATTTAAAAATATTTATTTTATTCATCACATTATTGAAAATAAATAATATATATTATTTATCTCTAAGAAGATCTTCGTTGTACATCGATATTATCGGTAATTCATATTCTAAAAAATTTAATAAATCTTCAATTTTTTCTTTATTATTTAGTTCTTTTGTCTCAAGCAAAAAAGAATTTTCTAAATTCATAATTTCTTTATCATATATATAATCATAGTATTCTTTTGGAGAGTCAAATGGTATAACTTTTTTATTCCCAAGAGTGCCCATTTGAACCTTTTTTTTTACAAAGCTTTTTTTAAAATTAGCAAAATCTCTTTTTAATATTATAAATTTTACATTTTTATATTTATTATTTATAGCATTAATTGAATTTTTTGTATATGGTCCAATGTCAAAAAAAGTATTTACATGGTCTTTATATTTTGAAATAAAAAAATCTATAGATTTTATATAAAGGTCGCAAGAAGATTTATCTTTTATAGATAAAATAGGATATTTTTCACGAAACGCAGTTCCTTTTGCCGACCAATACATTTCATGAAAGGCAAGGGTTTTGTTTTGCTTTGACATAATCTTAGCCAAAGATTGAGATCCGCATCTTCCGGTGCATATCCCAATAACTACATCCATTCTTTATACACAGATATTAAGCTTTCTAGAAATTTTCTAATACGTCTTATTTTTATCATAATATAATTTGCTTCGCTGACATCTTCTTTGGAGACGCCAAACCCCTTCGCGTCAGGCTTTCTTAGATTCTGGTAATCGGATAAAAGCTCGTCATTTGATTTCTTTGCGGACATTAATATTTTTTCATAAAATCCATCGTCTAAAATCTCGGGAGATATTTTAATTGTCTTTATTAAACTTAAAGCTGAAATTCTGCTCAAATAATCATTTTGGCCAACGTCTATCATCTTTATTAAGTCCACTCCGTTATGTTCGATTATTTTAACCAAGTCTCTATACTTTTTTAGAAAAAATTCGTCTTTTGTTCCGGTATTGATAATATCGCTAATGTTTCTAACCTTAGCCCTTTCATCTTTTTTCAAAAGCTCTTTTGCTTTATCGAAAAATTTGGATCCAAGAATATCTTTACTGGGTATTCTTGACGCTATACGACTCATGCCTTTAATCGAACCCCTATCGCCTTTTATGTTATCCATGTAAATGTTTATGCTGCTCTGAACAATTTTTTCTATATTTGCTTTTAGGGTGGTGTCACTCGAGCTTTTGTGTAATTCTGCTATAAACTCTACCCTGTGAGTGAAAGATTCCCCCTCTAGAGCATCCTCGACTCTTCTGACTATATCTTCAATTTCGAATATGTCAGGATTATGAGTCATAATTTTGTTATAAAAGACATCAGCATTTGAATTTACGCCTTTTAACTTCTTTATCTTGGGAAGATCTTCTTTCTCTATTTTATTTGAGATTTTCTTAGCAACAGAGTTTCCTGCATGAAGTACACCTCTTGTTAATCCTGGCTTGTGACTCCCTAAGCTCCCAAGATACTCTTCTTTTGGAATTTCGGAAAGCTCGAATCTTTCTTTTTTCTCCAAGAAATCTTTTAATCTTTTCTCATAAGAATATATTTGCTGATCTACATCAAAAGGCTTAAGCTCGGAGTCCATCTCCTCTTGAAGATATTCTAGCTTTTCCTTATATTCATCTTCAAAGTGGTTTAGGTCAGATAATCTATCTTCATACTCGGACTCCTTAGAGTCGTAGAGATCGGATACATACTCCTCATAATGGTCAGAGATATCTTCTGAGCCTCCAGAATATGGGTGGGCTTCTCTTACCCAAAACTTTAAATCGTCCAAATCAATGTCATCAACGATTCTCAGAACTGCAACCCTCCTGAGTATGTTATCTATATTTTTAAGGTCAGAGTCCGACTGTATTGATATAAAACTCTCAGCCTCTTCTTTGCTTCTGAATTCTATTTTTTCACTTGATAAATTTAGAGTTAACTCTAATTCCTTATCCGAAAGAATTTTCGGGATGTCAAAAACTTTATCTTTTACGATATATACTGCATCATCATATTTTAAAATTTTGTTCGGATCTTTTATCATATCCAAGACAAAATCTTCCAATTTATCTTTTCCTCCGAAAAATTTAGAGTTTGATGAATATGAATCAGAATAGGTAGACCCCCTTAAGTTGTAGATGTCCGCCTCAACCTCTCCTTGCTTGCTTTTAATCCACTCCTCTACAATCTTTTCGAAAATTTCATCTTCCGAGCCATAAGTTGTAGTTTCGGGAATAGCTATAAACCTATCTTTTCTTTCTTGAGACTGAAAATTTCTTATCCATATTCTAGCAAGTGGGTCCTCTATATCTTCATCATCACCTTTTATTAGGTAAGCCACGAAACCGCCATTTTTTACCTCACAATGAGGTTCATCTGAGTATTCTCCATCGTGAATGTTCAGGCAAGAAGTCCACCTTCTATCTGTTGACATCATTAGTACGTCTCTCTCATTTCTGCTTATAACTACTTTTTTGTCATAATCAGAATAAGATCTGAGCTCGTCTCCCATGTACCTTCCGAAGTTTGCGGAAATATCTCCTATTTTATTTTTAAACTTTATTACCCTCAGGTTATTATCTTTAGAGATTACGTCTTTAAAAGATTCCTCTAGTACGTAATCTATTTTTTTCGTCAAAAAAGCATCTTTTACTTTTTTCGCAATATCACCTAACTCCAAGGGGTCTATTCCGAAGTCTTCCGAAAGAGTTAATTGATGAACGTAATCTTTAAAAAAAGTTGAGTTTAAAGATGATTTCTTTTTGGATCTACTTTTTAGTCCAGAATACCCTCTAATTAGGTTTGCCTCATCTGTATTCAAACCCATAAAAGATATTGCCTTAATAACCTCTGGGTATTTGCCTCTAAGGTGCGCTTCTGAGATCCCGCTATTATTAGAGTAGTCTAAGTAGACCCTTTCCTCTCCCTCAAACCAATCTATGAATGGCTCTGCTGGAGCTGCAAGCTTATATATCTCTGATGCGTATTTTGATAAATTCCTTTTTTCCAAAAAAGAAATCAATTCATTTAAAATGCTCATGTTGTCGGCCCTCGATCTTCTTATATATTATATTAATTAAATAATTATTAGTATCATATACATATAAGATTGTGGCTATCATCTAATTAATGTTTGAGGCATTTTATGAATAAAAATTTAAGAAGAAGAAAAATAAAAGTCTTAATGAAGATTTCTACCCCACTGGGTATATTGCAGCAACCTGTAGCTCCAGAGTCAAACATTAATTTGGCAGAAAGGCGTGTTTGGGAGAACGAGTCTTCCTCTATGGAAGATATAGGCAATGGAGTTCTGCCAATCTGCGAATGGAACGATAGTATAATACTAGATCTTTTTGGAATAGTCCCAATCGCAGGAGACGCCTTGGATCTAGGAAGATCTTTTGTATATTTGAATTGCGGAAAATATTTGGATGCTGCCATTGGTATAATATGCGTAATTCCAGTATACGGATCTGCTCTCGGAATATATCTAAAGGCTTTAAGAAAATCCGGAAAAATTACAGACCTAAAGAGAATGGTTTTTGAGGCAATAGATTGGGCTGCCAAAAATTTAAAAATAGACGAAGAGGTAGCTTATCAGAGAATCGTACAATCTCTAAACGTTATTTCTTCTGAACCAAGAGCATTCTACGAAGGATTAAAGAAAGGCAATGTAGAGTTTATAGAAAGCATGATTTCAATAGAAGATAATTTGAATAAATTTGATTCTTATATTAATAAGGTTAGAAATATTGACATTGAAGCATATAGAAAGTGGAAAAAGTCTTCAATAGAATCTTCTAATTTTAGCCCGGATAAATTAAATAAAGTTAAAAGAAGAAGTTTAAATTCATCTAAAAGTATGTATAGTATTGCAAAATCAGCTACTAAGCTTCCAATGTCTATTATGATGAAAGGATTTGATGCTATATTGAAAAGAATTTATAATGGATTATATGAATCTTTTTTAGAAATCATAAAAAAAGAAAGAATTATAGTTGAAGAGTATATAGATAAAATAAACTTCAAAGAAGAAATTTTTGATTATGCAGAAGAAATAGATTTGCCGGATGAAATAATTGAAAGTATGCATAGGGAGCTTAATAGCCATAATTTAAATACACCTGAAAGTATTGGTACCATGAGAGAAATCTTAAAAAAATACGAAAATAAAAAATATGATATCCATAATATCTCTAATCAACAAAAACTTCTGGGTGTATCTGAAAAAATATCAAGAAGTGTTTCTAGAAACTTCGATATATTTTTTATACATTGCACATCTGAATCATATATGAAAATGATACATAGAAATATTAATCTTTATAGAAAAACCCCCATTTCTTATGAGCAAGTTTCAAAAATGATAAATAGTTTTTTCATAGAATCCCCAAGCACAAAAGCAAATATAGACATCATAAAAGAAATGGGCGATGGATGGGCGGGTGCGGCCTGGGATGAGTATATAGAGGTCGTAGAGGGATCTTTAGAAGGATCTAGCATATTATCTCACGAACTTTTGCACCATTTTGATAGAAATTTTGTAATTCACATGGAGAACAAATATAATCTAAAATTTCCATTCTACCATGTTTCTGAAATGGCAATAGCCGTAGGTTCGAAAAATCCACTTAGGGCTAGTATGATTGATTTATACGGGGGTAACTTTAGTAAGTTTGATAAGATATTCTCCAATAACTTAAAGATTAATGGAATTCCTTTTGATGGTGGAGTGTCTGGAGCTGGAGATACATTTACCTCATTTGATAGACTTAAATATATTATTAAACCAACCGAAGTTTTATCTTACTTTAATGACGTAAGATCTTTAATGATAGACCAAGCCGAATTAGCGGGCAAATCCATATCATATCCTTCTACAGAAGATGTTATAGATTTTGCATTAGTCAGAGCAACTAATCCTTTTTTTAAAACACTCTTAAACTCGCTTTTTGATCTTGAAGTAAAATATGGATCAAAAGCGGCTTACGATGTTGTAGGTGCGGATAACAAAACAGGTGACTTTTTGTTAGACTTCTTTTCTCAATATGGAGTTTAGTCTTGAATAAAAATTTAAGAAAAAGAAAGATAAAAATTTTGATGAAGATTGCAAACAATAACTCTGGCGAAGATTTAATATTTGCAATGAGATCTGTGTCTAAAGAAACTGGCACGCCAATGCTAGTGCTGAAGGAACTATACGAAGATTATCCGGAAGAAATGGAGAAGGTTCTATTTCCAGAGGTTCCAAAGTACGAAAAAATTACCGGAATCGTAAGCGGCCTCTCAAGGCCAAAAAAAGTGACTCTTGATGTCAAAACCATGCATGGAATTCATATAGTTAGAGGCAAGGCAAACATATCACCTAGTACCTTTCAAGATACCGCCTTGGGAGGTTGGCCGTTTAATATAATCTCTAAAAATAAGCAAAACAAAGAAGATTTTGAGGAATCGACTGATCTTGGCAAAAAATATTTTCAAGGTCACAGTAGATCCATAGCAGATCAGAAGGAATACAGGATTTACCTCTCAAAGCTAAAGGGTTATGAAAAAGTTTGGAGCCCTCCCTTGGTTCCCGGATTTGACATAACTGATGATCATTCAAACATAGATCAAGGTTTATTTGGTAAAGAACACGTCAATCTACTGTATGGAACTAGAAGAAGGGGGACTGCATACCTTGTTCCCATAGGATGCAGCTATTATTTTATTCCAATTATTACAAAAACCGGCAAGCCGATAGTTGTCAAGATACCCGGAGGCCCTTCTGAGAATACATTTTTTCCAGTGGGAGAGAATTCTACAGGTATAGGCTATAATCTTATAGTTGGAAGTAGAAAAGATTTGAATCCATATTTTAAAAATACGATAAGCGGAATAAATGGCTGCGATATAGGCAAGAAGAAAAAAATAAATAAAAAAGAAGAAATTGAAAAGCTAAAGGAAAGAATTCTCACAACCTATGACAACGAACCAAAGCCAGAAGATGATCCTAGAGTTGAAGAAAGTCCCCATGGAGATCAGGGTTTTGGGAAAATAGAGTATTTCGCCTACAAAGGGATGTCGCCCGTAAACTACAAGCAGTTTTCTTATGACCCCAA